>Ga0208974_1000166_pt1 | contig 28888 bp, 40 predicted proteins | sample GreLakmeER15MSRF_FD_187699 | JGI IMG/M metagenome (GOLD analysis project Ga0208974, IMG submission 187699) | Freshwater lentic microbial communities from great Laurentian Lakes, MI, USA - Great Lakes metaG ER15MSRF (SPAdes) | ecosystem: Environmental > Aquatic > Freshwater > Lake | place: Great... | reverse complement strand
GTCAACTCTTCCATGCGGTTCGCAAGGTCTTCATCGTCTTCGATGCCGCCCTGCTCAATCTCGCCGGCCAGCGTCTCAAACGCAGCCGCGAGACGCTCGTGATAGAGTCGCAGCGATGACGCCGCAGCCTGCTCGACGGTCTCGACTGGCAACGGCTTGACCGGCAGTACGTGACCGCCGCCAATAGGGCCGCAGCCGACGACGAGCAGCAGAATGAGCGGGAGGCACTTCACTTCGCGGCCCCCTGCTGAGGCTGATCCTTCGCGGGGAACAACGTATTCGACGTGAGGTCGATGGCTGTGTCACGTATCGCGGCACGTTGCTCGGGACTGTTCGCCCGGCTCCGTAGCTCGTAGAGAATGCCCAGATCAGCCAGCAGCAACGCCGCTCCGATCCTCGGTGATCCGGTCACGCCGGTCAGCCAGTCCGCGAGTCTTTTCGCGTTGGCGGCTGTCAACAGCGATATGAGGCTGACGATCCCGTTGCCGGTGATGCTCATTTTATCATCGACATCAGCGCCGACGATGCCCGCAGGCTGCGAGGCGAGCGTTTTGATGCCGCTCGTCGCGTCGGAGCCAGTCCACAGCCCAATCAGGACCGTAATGACCTGAATCAGCCGAGCGAGTTTTTCCGGTGTGAGCCATGCCATATTTTCATCCCCATGAAACGATTCAGTCAGACGATCATCATACATTGAGCGGACTTCGCGTCAACTCGAAACCGCGTCGAGTCCATCAAGCACACGTTCCGCATTCCGTACGGCTATGGTATCCGCGAATCGCTCCTGCTGGAGCAGGCTCAACAACGCGATCAGTGCCGCACGTAATCTCAGATTATCGCGGCACGTTCCCTCGATGCCGTTGTGCTGAGTGTACTGCACGCCGCAGGCATTGCATCGGTTTTTCATTGTGACGCGACCTCAAGTATCTGTGAGATCACCGCGTGCGGATCACTCTGGATTTGCTTCGGCGTGTACCTCAGCAGGCGAACTGAGAGACACGTCAGTAGGTTGTACTTTTCGCAGTTCGATTCATATCCGCTGACGGTCTGATGCCCGCCACGCCCACCGTACACCATGCCCTCGACCTCGATAGCCAGCTTGAGCGTTTCACTGTACCAATCAACGCGGAAACGCCTACCGGGGATCACTGCCACTTCTGGCAAGAACGGCCACTCCGCACCCGAAGTAATGATGTTCCACGCCGTTCGCAGTGTGTCCTTCTTATCTTTCGTAGACAGTGGCTTGCTCATTCGCAGTCCTCATGCTCGTGGCCTTGTCGCCATTCTTCACTCGCCTCCTCGATTGTGTTGATCGCGTTGATGGCCAGCAGGTAGTGATGTAGCAGCACCTCGTATCCCGCAGCGACTCTCTGAAATCGCTTTCCGCACGCCATCAGGTCTTCTCTGCCAGGCATCTGCTGCATCATACCGCCACCTCCTAGCGGTAGCGACTCGATCAACTGGACATCATATACCGGACCTCGTTCTGGTAGCTTACTCACGGCAGATTTTCCTTATCTGAATTGCCACCGCGTCACACGTCTGCAATTTGTCAGCAGCCATAACCTTCCGTTTGAACTCACGCAACTGGCTGATCTGGTTGATGAAACAGCCATTCATCTGTACGAGGGCTGAGTTCCTCATCCTGTAAGAGCCGCAACGGTAACGGATCGAATCTCCGCTGCCGTAGGACTTCTCTGCACCGCACGCCTCACACGTCGCCAGCTTCTCGTCCATGCTTCACCTCACTTAGAGCTTTCAACACGTCCGCCAGTACACTCGGCCCACTGATGTTCTCGTAACGCAGTTGAGCCGTAGCCAACGCCAGCAGCTTCCGTGCTGCGTCAAGCTCGTTCCGCATCCGTAACGCATCGGACACGGATTGGATCAACGTATCCTGTCGCCCGTCCCATGTCACACGCTGGCCTCGTAGCCACTCCACGAGGCTCTCGGTTCTAGCAGACGAGTCACCGTCGAACAGTCGGCAGATAGTCGAGTCGTCGAACAGATCGTCCGTGATAGTTGCTGATGCCCTCGCACCTATACGCAAGCCGAGAGCGAAGAGTTCTAACGCGTCATTCATCGAATAGGTTTCCCTGCCCCGCGAGCTGCTTCACTGGCTGAATCTCGCCATGTGCCGCTCATAATTCTACCTCACGAATTGACCGGCACCTTGCCGTGCTTTCTCTGATCGCAGTCAATGCACATGTAAAGCCCTCGCTTTTTTACCTCGACCGTTTGGCCACGCTTCGCAGTAATGACGACGTTGCGTATGTGTCGCCATCTGTGCCTGTGAGGCTTTTGCGGAAGCAACTCGTCAATGTCCTCGCCTGTCTCTTGATTCGCCGCGTCGAGTGCGGCGAGAAGCGTGGCGATGTCGGTCGGAGCATTTGCGATGAATGAGTGGTTTTCGTCGTCACCATCGAGCATCATTCCACTGCAAATGTTTCGTCCGTTGGCCGCGAACACTCGATCTGCGTTGTTTATCGGGCCTTGCCTCCACGGAGTAGGCCCAGAGATTTTTCCTCGCCGTTCGCGAATCGCCTCGATCTCTGCTGCTGTTGGAATCGTCATGACACCCCCTAAAACGGAACCTGATCAGACATTGCAACTTCTCGTGAGCCGTCAAACCCGTTTGCCGCAGAACCGACCGTTCCAGCTTGAGATGATTCTTCAGTGTACTGGCTCGGACTTTGATCGGCTGAGTCCTTGCGTCCACCTATCAACGTCACACGCTCGGCCACGCAACTGATTTTCGACCTCTTGGCCCCCGTCGTTTTGTCGTCCCAATTCTCCTGCCGCAAACGTCCCGTGACTCCGATTTGCGTGCCCTTAGTACCTGCGTACTGACTGACGATATCAGCAGTTTTGCCGAAGCACGACACGCTCAGATACATGGTCGCCGGTGCCTGCTTCGTGCCCGTATCGACAGCAATGTCGAATGAAACCACGGCATCGCCGTTGCCCATCGCCCTCTCTTCGCAATCTCGTGTCAGTCTGCCGATTCCGCTCCATACGTTCATCGCTATTCCTCAAAAAGCCTAGTTGGTTTCTCACTCATCACATTCATAACGTCGTGTTGTCAAGGCGGCTCACGGTGGGTCAAAACGGTGTCGGCTCGTCGCTCAGCGAACCTTCCGATGGCCCGCTTCCCTCACTGCGGAATCGCTTGATCTCGGCGTGTACCTTCGGATCGCTGATGTTCTTCTCGGCCCAATCGAGATAGCCGCTCGGGATGTCACGCAGCTTCCTGCCCATGTGCTTTGTGAACGGCATGATGTAATCGCCGCCCGTTTGCCTCGACAGTTTGTCGATGATTGTACCGGCCTGCCCCTTGGAGTATTTGCACGCCTCTTGCTCTGTCACTCCGAGCCGCATCAGAAACTTAACTTGGCCATCGCTACATCCGCCGCGATGGATTCCGAGTCCTACCTGCTCGGGGATCGTCACTCGCTCGAATGCCGAGACAGTTTCCGTGCGGTAAGTCGCGTGCCCCCTGATGCCCTTGCGTGTATTCCATTCGGCCTGCCGTTTCAAGCGTTCCTCTTCCGCTCGTATCTTCGCTGCCGCATCGCGTTCCTTCTGCTCCTGAGCTAGCTTCTGAGCCTTCGCCTTCCGCTCCGCTGCTGCTAGTGCCTCCTCTGCTAGTAGCTCGTCAATGTCTGCCGTCTCACCGGATTCTCTCAGACGCCGCTTGGCTGCTTCGATGATGTCTTCGGTGTAATTGCCGCCGAGTACATCGACCGCAGAAATGAGAGTGTGCCTGCCACTAGCCCCCACGAAGTCTAATACGGTCATCGCGGCCTTAACGCTGTTGGCGATGGCCTCGCGTCTCTCCGGTGCAGTGTCATACTTATCCACAAGCCCTGCCAGCGGCCTTGTTCCGCGTCCGATCATCTGTCGATAGAGTGCCTCGCTTTTGGTTGGTCGAGCGACGGCGACGACATCAACGCGAGCGTCGAATCCCTCGGTGGCGATACCGACGTTGCAGAATATCTGAGTCGTGCCTGCACGGAATCGCTTGATGATCTCCCGCCGCGTCTCCGCATCAGTGTCATCTGTGACGAACTCAGCAGTCACGCCCGGATGCCTCTGGCATATTTCACACGTCAATTCAGCGTGAGCCTTGGTCACGCAAAATATAATCGTCGGCCTTCCTTGTGCCTCTTGAATCGTCGCACTAACGATTTTGTGAACAGGAGACTCCTCAGCCATCAACCGCTCGGCTTGCAGCGATCCCATCATCACCGCAGCCAAGTCCTTCTGATTGAAGTCGCCTGCTGTCGTTCGCACTTCCGAGAAGTCCAGCCCCTCAATGACCACGAACCGCTGCTCTACATCGACGAGCCAGCCCTCGTCGATCCCCTCGCGAATATCCATCTCGTAAGCGACCGACTGATAGATGTCGCCAAGTGCCGCCTCGTCCGCTCTTTTAGGCGTCGCTGTGACTCCTAGATGGCGTAGCTGTGGGTTGGCGTGGAAGTGCTCCAGAACTCGCCTATAGCTGGCAGCAGTGACGTGATGTGCCTCGTCAACGATCACGAGCCCGAAGTCCATCGGGTTGAAGAACTGCATTCGATTCGGACGGCTCATCGTCTGCACTGACGTGACCAAAACTTTCGACTTGTCGAGCAATCCGTGGCCGTGTCGAGATTCCTTACGCGATCCCATCTCGATTGCAGGCCGCTCGTCCAGGTGATGCCCAACCTTCTCCTGTGCCTGCTCTATCAACTCCTCACGATGTGCGACGATCAGAACGCGACCAACCGGCCAGCGATAAGCTACCTCGGCGAAGATGATAGTCTTGCCGAGTCCGGTCGCCAGCACAGCCAACGTCGAGCGATGCTCTTGCAAGTCGCTAAACACCGCGTCAACAGCCTCTTGCTGGTACGGCCTCATCGTCATCATGCCCGTGTCGTGGTCGAGCGGGATGATCGGCAACAACTCCTCATCGAGGTCAGGCACCTCGGGCACGAAGTCAAATCCGTCATTCAGCATTTAACACCTCGCTCCCTCAACCAATCCTTGTGAATATCACTCAACCCGTTCGACTCCGCGATCCACCCATGACCTCCGCATAGCTTGCAATCCTTCGCGGGCTTCGTGTGCTTGTCGGTGATCTTGCACTCAGGACACGCAGCCCAAAACCGATAGCACTTGAGATACGTTTGCGTCTGCGACAAGCATCTGTCAATGTCCGTCCACCACTTGGCCAGCTTTCCGCCACCTGGTCCCGCAGTGAGCTTCTCGATGCGGCCTTTAAGTCTCCCGGCTTCACTTACGCACGCGGCAAACTCCTTGCACGAGTCCGCTATCTCTTTCAGATGCTTCGGCACGTTCGTCGGCTTATCGTCCCCAGCCGCTTCCGTCATCGCCGCGTCGAACTCGGTCGGATCGAACTGGCTCTTTCGTTCCGTAGTCGCCTGTGCCCCCATAATCGCCGCCTTACGATCTGCCTCCGGGTCACTCACCGCCGCCGCTTTCTTGATAGCCGCCGCAGTGATTTTCGGATTGCCGTCCTTGTCCTTTGCGGCGAGTTTCGCGGCCTTCTTCAACAGCTTCGCTTGCTCCTTCGGGTCAGAAGTTGCGTTTTGCAGTGCCGTAACATGTGACTCCGTAACGGGTAGCAACTGCGTGTCTAAAATTTTAGACAAATTCGCGACCGTTTTCGTGGCCGCGATTAGCTGATATGCACGCCCCCGAGATATCCCAAATCTACCGTCACAGTAGTCCTCGAAAGTCACGTATTCGCTGCCGTACATTTTCGCGTCTCTGATCTCAATCAGCGCGTTGCCCACCTCGATGAACGAGGCAAGTCCTCGCTCGACGATAGATTCCAGTTCGCTCAAGTTCATAGTCGATAGTTCAGTCGTCATTCCGTTTCCTTTAGGCGTAAAAAAAACATCTGTCACGAACAACCATTCAGCAGATTCCGCATCTCAGCCACCATCTTCCCTCGCTCGGTATAGATGGCCGAGAGTCGAGTGTGTGCTTCGCGGAGTGCCTCCAGTTCGTCGAGAATAGCCGTGATGTCACGCATCTGCCCCGCTGGCCAACCGTTTGGGGCGTGGTCAGCTTCGAGCCGCCTCAGTCGTTCGCTTGCTGCGCTCACCTCGGTCCCTCCTGACATATATCCCTCGCCTGCTTCAGCAGCGTCACACGCCGCCGCTCAAACTCTTCAGCCGTCCGCTGACAGACCACAGCGTGAGCCTCACCCGTCACGCAACCGACGTGTATTGTCGGCCTGTTCAGTCGCGCGAAACACGGATCGCAGACGCGACCGACGAACACGATCAGGTTGTTCGGCGAGCCGTCTTCCGTTGGCCGTTGTTGGCAGGCTGGGCAGGTCATGGTTCAACCATATAAAAAGACACCGGCGAGCGTTACTGACGAGACATTCCCGCTGCGACAATTGCGGTGCCGCACGCTCGCCGGTGTTGTGTTTCAAATGACTCATTAAATTCGTTTTGTTGCTGAAAAGTAGGTTGTTCCGAGATTGCTAAACGCTGACTCAAATCGCTCGATGTTCTGGCCAAAGTACATAATTGCGTGACCGTCGTCAGGCGTTGTTGCCCGTTCTCCCCAGAATGGTATTCTCCCATTCAGGATGCAAAACGCATCTGCGTGAGCGTGCATTGGTGCAAAGTATTTTGCAGTGAGCGTGCGCGTCGCCACCAGCACGCACGCCTCTGTCACTCTGCCAGTTTGCAGTTCAGTAATTAACTTAGGAACCCATACCGACCACATTGAAAACGGGGGGTTGATCCACACTCGTCCGCTCCACTTGTGCGAGAGTCCATCGTAGCCAATTGAGAAAAACACCTTAGCCTTTACGACTGCATTCGCCACCGCGTGAGAAGCAGGGTCCAGATCAATGCCACCCATCGCCTCACGAGCAGACTCGATGATAGAGGCGTCGGTGTAGAAGTCGTCTGGTGTAGTCTGTCGCGGCGGCATCCCAAGAGGATGCAAGTCAAACAATCCTCGTTTTGGCGGATCAATGCTGCGTTCACCGTTCGGCATCCACAGTGATGGCTCGACTGCTTCTAGTTCTTCAACTTTTCCGCAGTCGGAATCACTGGCCCACGAAAAGCATTGCTCACGCAGCCATCGCACGTAGCCGCACAGTTCTTCGGACGGGCGGTAGGTTTCGACTTCGCCGTCCAATAAGAAGCGTTGAAAGTGTCGGTGTATCTGTTGTTCCGAAGAACGATCTCCGACGACGATGCACATTGGATCGACAGAAAACTCGACACCGTGCTTACGCTTGGCGTGTTCCTTCAGTCGTTTTTTCAGTTCTGCGGTTTCTCCGATTTTAATGCTGATCGCGGACTCTGCTTCATCACCTTTTCTGGCGACGGACAGAAAGTAGATGTAATTTTTCTTATTCAAACTAGCTCCCCTTTCGCTGGAACGCCATCCGAAGCAATATCAGTAGGAACAACTGCGATCCGAGCCTTCGCCGCGTCCGCCAATGCCACCAACGCAGTTCGCTGCTCCGCTGTCAACTTGCTCGACAGCTTTGAGAACGTCGCGCGGCAGGCATCCATGCCTGCTGAATCGGACACCGCACCCATCGCACTTCCTAACGCCATAACTTCGGAATCGATCACCATTTTCTGGCGAAGTTCTTCGATTTCCTTCTTGTTTGCTTTTGGCTCAACTGGAGCGGGCTTCAAAGGCTTAACGATGAACGGCTTCTTCTTGCCGCGAGACACCGTGATCGGGATCGACCTCGGACTGCTGATGTCACTGACTTCACTGATCTCGATTCCTCCGCAAGCGATGCCTCCGTACTTAACGTCAGGGTTGCGGTACAACGTCAGCGACTTGCCAACGTAGTCGTTTCCGCTCGTCCCCCAGACTTCGACGAGGACGCGGCGCATGCCCTTACACGGTTTGTACGGGACGTGCCACGAGTCGATGTCGATGCCGACTGGTTGCTCGGGATTGCCTGTCGAGAACACCCGCGTCACCTTGCAGGTTAGCGGTCCACCGATAAGGTCATCGCTGTTTAGCTGGTCGCTTCGGGCGATGATTGTCTTGCTCATGTCTACGTTTTCGCTCATTCGATTTCCCCTGTAATGATGATCTCTGGTTCCTCCTCATCGTCGTTCGGAGGAACGTAATCTGGATTCCGCTTCACACTCGCCTCGATCCGCTCGACCTCCTCAAGCAATCTGTAAATCGCATTTGCGATTTTCGTTTGGTAGTGATCGTCTGCATACATCCTGATCTGAAACGGATTCAAGCCGGGATGCCATGCAAAAAAATCACACCAAGGCAACCGTGAAATCATGAGTAGCCCCTGAATCTGCGGTTTGTAGACATCAGGGCAAACGCCGTTGCTATGATATTGGATCAACGATTCCGGCTTAGGGCATTTTATTTCGATCATCCCGTCGTTTCCGATCAGCCCGTCTGGTGAGCCACCATAAACGTCGGTGAAAAGCGGAACGATAAACCCAACCTGCTGCACCTCGACGCCGTTTAACTCCTCATACGCGGCCCGTGCGAATGGTTCGGACTCTTGCCCGTGAACCATCCAGTACGAAGGAGGAGGCGAAGTATATAGCCCCATGCGCTTTGCAACTATTTCTGCGGCATAGGCTGTTGCTTGATCGCTGTAGTCGCCTTTTGCTGGAGATACGATTCGTCCAAAGTTGCTTGCCGTTGGACGTGCGCGTAGCCGGTCCCATGCCTCTGATCCCTGAACTACGTCCACGATCCTGAACTGTCGCTCTGTTGGCCCGAACTCCGGCAGGTCGGATGTCCTGTCGTAGTAGTCCAAGTCATCAGAGTCAGCACAGCGTGCGTCAACGACGTTGTTCCGTTTCATCCACATTGCCGTAGATGGATTCGGCTCGAAGCGGCTGAGCCTGTACGACGGCTTGCTCTCGCACGAGAACAACACCGAACCCTGACTCGACGTAGCGGATAGCGTGTAGCCCATCGCCTTGAGTCCGGCTTCCCATGCTGCGTATGTCTGTAGATCGCTCACGCACCTTCTCCTGACACCTGATTTGTCAGGCCAACAGACTGGAAATACTCACATGCCTGTTCTCTTGTCACCGGACTAATCGACCTTAGATATGCGGTCCCTGTAACCCACGCATCGAACTGCGACGGCGAACGAACGCCAATCAAATTCAGGCCACCGAAACGCATCGAGACGTGACCATCTTGAAACCACACCGCTGGCGGATTGCTCAGCTTTGACATCACTTGCAGTTCCGAATACTCAGCGAGTATCACAAGATCAACGTCACTTGATTCTGTTGGCTGGCCGTATGCTCGGCTTCCTGTCAGGAGAGATGTGTTCACAGTGCCTCACTATCGTTGTATCAACTCGTTGAATCCGCCATTCCGTCCTTAACGTCGCTTATGGCTCTTGGATCAATCGTGAGTCGCCGAGTTGAACGACGCGGATGATGCTATCCCGCGAAGCTCGGCACGCTTCTCGCCTTCAAACTGAGTCGTGAATCCGCAACAGGCACTCGCAGCCATCAATCCGGCTGAGTGCCGATTCCTTGTTTCATGCCATGATGATGTCGTTTGGTTTCATGTTTGGACTCCTGTTCGTCGCTCCCGCTCCTTGTCGATCACCGCCCCGATAGAAGGCACGACGAACGTGATCCTCGTATAGCTGTCGCGAGTGGCGATCAATGCCTCACCGTGCATGAGACTGTTCGCACTGCCCCACACCTGTTCAGTTGTCAGTAGGTCCACGTCTGCTGGGTGCGGATCACCAAACAATAGTGTTGATTGACCGCGAGAATCATCGCAGTAGTCCGTCAACTCTATCCGGTGTTCACCGTTCTCTCCGAAGTAAACGCCTCTCACAATTGCGATACTCATGTCAGTCTCTCCCTCATAGCGTCGATAACACCACCCAAGTCCCGGTGAAGCTCAGCCATCAACTCATCACAACGAGGCGACACTGACGGCAGTGACTCATCGGAGAATTTTTCGATACCAGCGATCCACGCAAACATCTTTTCGATGTCTGGTCGCATAGATTCAAAAACAGCAGCCTCAGCCTTCGCGGCCAGTGCTTCGTTCTCGGCCTTCACTCTCAGCCGCTCGGCTTCCTTGGCCTTGGCATCAGCCTCAAGACGCAGTCGAACACGCTCGTCAGCTTCACGAGCCAGCTTCATCATCTCCGCTTCGTATTCCCGTCGCTTGGTTTCGATCTCCGCACGCTGTCGCTCAAGCTCTGCCGTCTGCGCATCCAGCTTGGCCTGATCTGCGGCACGCTGCACTGCCTCCCGCTCCATGCGATCTGCGTTCTCTTGGGCGATGCGTGCATCACGATCAGCTTCAGCTTTGCGTTGCAGTTCCGCCACTTCAGCCTGCTGCTTCGCAAATTCCGCCATCTTGGCGTCCAGTTCCGCTTGTGCTGCCTTGCGGTTCGCGTCTTCGATAGCCTGCTGCTTCAATCGCTCGACCTCAGCCAGTCGATCACGTTCCTGCTGTTCTGCTAGTGACTTATCAGCCTGTTCCTTTGCGATGCGAGCGGCATCGGCGAGTTGCCGCTTTCCGGTTGCATGAACACCCGCCATCACCAGCATGTTGTCAAACTCGGCTGCTCCAGCGTCAGACAAGTCCGCTGGCCACATGCCGAGAATCTCAGTGAACTCGCCAACCGCTTCGACTAGCTGCGCCTTGCGGGAGTCGTGCAACGCAGTCTTCTTGGCTACTCGCTCGGCTTCAATCGCCGCTTCTGCCGCGTCCTCTTCTCGCTTCAGGTGAAGCTCAATCGGCTCGAACAACGCCAACAACGCCTTTGCCTTTTCGTTGTTGTTCTTGATTTCCCGATTGTGGTCCTCGTTCATTTCCTTGCGGGTTTTGTCTACCGCTGTCCGCGTTTTCACAAGCTCCATGCGTGCCGTGTGTACAGCAGCAATCTGGCTCTTGTCGCGGATGTCAGTGACTCGCAACTCACGGTACTTCTCGAAACGTGCCACCGTCTCGGAAGTCACCGAGAACAGGATCGTTTGCGGTTGTGTTGTCTCGCCTGTCGGAATCGTCGTCATCGCACCCATCGTCTTGTCTCCCCATTTGTGTTTCATCATCCATATCACCGCGCATCAACATCGCATCTCGTTCGCGGAATGCCCGTTCACTGCTCATCGACGATACTCCTCCTCTGGCCACGGTTCACGCCATCGACTTCTCCCGTGGTCATCCACGTCGTTCACCAACTCACTCACGGCACACCGGAACGACTCAGCAACAGGCAGCGGCGGAAGTGTGCGAGGTAGCTGGTGCATCTCTCGCAGCATCGCCACTCGCCTCCGCTGTGCGTCGGAGCCGTTCCATTGGGTTGGTTCGTTTGTCATGTTGTCTCAACGTCTGGCGGTCGGATTGGATCACTCAGTGATTGCAGTAATTCCTGCCAAGCCGTTCTCAATCGCATGTCGTGCGGCTCGTGATATTCCAGCCATCCCGCGAGCGATTGGCCGAACAACTCACGGTATCTCGCGACATCCAATTCGCCTTTTCTATGCTTTATGACTGCACAGACGATGCGACCATCCACCGGATTGCCCTCAATCCACGAGTGATTGATATGACTCACCACAAGCAGATTCGAGACGACATCGACGCGACCACTGCCGCCCACCAAATGGTGGACCTCCAGTGCATCCGTGAACGTCGGTTTCCAGCCCTTGATCGCCGCGAGGAACGCTTCGACCTCGCAACGCGGGTTGGCTTCACGGTACGCCTTCCGCACGGCCAAGCTCTCTGGCATGTCGCGATGCCGCTTGGATCGCTTCTTCATCGGCGCTCGCTTCATCTTCGATGTGCCGCGTTTGAGTTCAGTTCGTTTCATTGCGGCAACTCGCAATCGACTCCAGAGTGAAGCAGCCGGAACATCCTAGCCGCGTCCTCCCTCACGTTCGGATTGTTCGTCCTCGTGTTTCCAGCGTGACCAATCACAAAATGGCAATTCAAGTCGCACGGCCCATCTGTGCATAGCGTTATCAAGTTGCTCGGGTCTAGCTCCAGCCTCTCGTCGCAGTGGAACGCTTTGACATGATGTACCTGTAGATCATTCTTCCCGCCGCACGACTCGCATTGTGGGAACTTTGCTAGATGCTCCAGCCTCACCTTTGGCCATCGCGGGGAACGGGCGTGGCCGCTGCTGCCAACCCCTACCGCGACAGGCACATTCCTGCTTTTGTTGTGTCCGAGATTGAGCGCACCGACAGCACACAGCAGGACAATGGTTGCGATCAGCAGCGTGTAAGGTGGACGAGTTGCCATCAATTCTCCTCCCGCTTGTCCAGTATCCGCTGCCGCTCATCTAGCACACGTTGCCTCGCCGCAGCCTCATCGCGTTCAATGTCGTTCAGCGTCTTCTCGATTATCTTGCGGCGTGCTAGGCCGAGGTATCTTAAAACGTCGTATAGGTTCAAAGTATTCTGCTTTCTGTCATTCCGTTCCTATCAGGCATTGCGAGTTTGAAGGTCGTGTTGACCAGCAAGAGTTGAAATGAGTCTCAACACCGTCTGATATCTTCAGGCATTGCGAGCGTTGTGCTGCTGCGCGAATACAACAGGCAACGGGTATCTCAACACCGTCTGATATCTTCAGGCATTGCGAGGACTCATCGGCAGTCATGCTCGCCTGACTGCATGCACGTCTCAACACCGTCCGATATCTTCAGGCATTGCGAGCAAACGTGGCATCGGTTCCGCTCGAATCGTTTGGAGTCTCAACACCGTCCGATATCTTCAGGCATTGCGAGAAACCATCACGTCGCAAGCTGGCAGCATTTGCAACAGTCTCAACACCGTCCGATATCTTCAGGCATTGCGAGGGCCGCTGGCGCAAGGCCAGATATCCTCGCCACTTGTGCGGCATTCTGCGAGGGGTACGGATAACCGGGGTTTCCGCGTCCCTCGCTGTCGGGCTGGAGATGCCCATCTCTCGACGCATCTTTCGATACGTCTAGGACTTGGCTGATTTGCGAGAGGTTGCCAGCATTGCCGAGCCACCCCACCGCTCGCAGCCAAGTTATCACCGGCAAGCCGGTAAACCACTCGCCAGTCAGTCGATGACTGGCGAACATCGCATGGTAATGTCGCTCCTGTTTTCTGAGTTTAGTTTTCGGCTGGTTGTCCACGGCGAGTATTACCAATGTCTCCGACGAGTCTGTCTCAGCACCATGCCGAGACCCGTCATCCTTAGCCGTCAGCCCGATCTTGACTCGCCCGGTGATAGGGGCGAGCTTGAAGTAAACATGCGGCATACTCACGTCCGGCTCAGCTATCGCCTGAGTTGCGTCGATGCACTCGATACCAGCATCCTCACACTTGTACTTGATGGCCGTCGCGAGTGCGTACCACTGATAGGATGCGATGTAGCTTTTGATCGTGATGTCTAGGCGAATCGTCGCCACCTTGCGACGGACTGCGTAGGACACTACATGAGCAGACATTGCGTGGACGTGATTCTTCATGCGGCGAGTCATCTTATCCGACAGGGTGTTCATCTCCTCGCGGCTTCTGCGGCGATCCACTCCCGCTTTGCGATCCTGCCGCAATCGCTGTTGACGCCTACTCGACTCTGCCTGCCATGCCTTAGCCTCATCTCCGTTGATTGCGAACCCAGTATCTTCACGGTCGAGAGTACAGACGAGCAGATGGTCGATAGATGATGCGACTTCCATCACGCCGGACTTTTTGGCAATTGCCGTGACCGGCTGTCGGTCTACGCAGATGCCGATGATCGCCTTGTGCTTCCTATCTGTCCAGATGCGCGAATCACCGATTCCTGTTGTGTTGATGGCGGTACGCAGCCCACGTATCTGGTCTCGATGTGTACTTCCTCCAGCGAGACGCACGGTCCACCATTTACCATCCGACATCCTCAGATCAGCCTCAATCCACTCTCCTGCATCACGGACTCGTAGCATCGTTGTTGATTTGTTGGCCAGCAGCGGCCAAGGATAGCTGCGGTACGAGCGAGACGCACGCAAGCCGCGTCGCACCTGCCATCTGTCGCGATGGTACATCCCCTCGACGGCACGGCAGACGCTAGCCACGACGCACGCCATTCCGGGGAGTTGCGAAGACGCCATCGGGTACGTGTATAGCTTACTGCACTTTTCTGCTGTTGTGGCAACGTCTTGCCGGAGACACTCGGTCGCCGACAGGTTAGCTACGACGCGGGACGCATCCAGCGATTTTCGCAATGCAGCGTAGAACTCAGACTTAGTTCCACCACTGATGATCTCGGCGACTGCAAGGCATAGTGTTCTGTTCATGCCATCCACAACGCACGAGAATCGAATTGGATCACCGCAAACGAAACGAGCGGCTCAACTACTGGGTTGGCCGCTCGATGTCGCCTCAGATCGGTTGTCATCGTCACTCCGCAAACACGCGCATCGTCAGAACCTTCCCGCGATCCTTCGAGATGATCGACAGTGTTTGACTCGGGCTTTCCGGCTCGGCTTTGATCGACAGGGCAAAAGCGTTAAACCCGATCAAACTGCCGTTACATGTCCATCGGGTAAGATCTATGCTTTGGTGGTAGTGCCCAAAAAAGTCGTAATCCGCCCTCTGGATTTTCGACCACTGCGCGAGTGCCTTGTTGACAGGGATTGAGATACCTCCAACGCCACCGGCAAAGCGAATGTTGTCGCCGTGGTGGAACCGTAGATCGAACTTGTCAAACACTCTGACCCAGTTGAAATACCCGTTTTCCACCTTCCACTCGAACCCGGCGTCTTTCACAAACGAAGCCAAGTTGTGATACATCAGCCACTCATGGGAGTTAGCCGCACTTGTGGCGACCCGCCTCTTCTCAGTGGTTCGTCCGTGATTCCCGAAGCTCGTCGGGATGATGATCTTCTTGAGCTTGGCCTCTCGCTTCAGGAAACGAATCCCCTTCACGATGAGTTCCTGCACGAAGAGGATCGCCTCAGTTGGCGACATGAAGTTTGATTCCATGAGTTCGTCGTGGATATAGCCCGTAATCATGTCCCCGCCAAGCCACACGACAGCGGTGTCGATCTTGGAGAAGCCACGCGAAAAGTCGATCAACATAGCTGCACGGCGAAATACTTCTTCAACTCGCTTCGTCGCAATCTCTGGTGAATAGGAGTTGATTCCGTTGATGACAGCCGGATCAACCCGCTCCTCGACGTGCCAGTCAGACAGGGCCAGAACCGCGACGGCATCACCGCCAGTCTTCAATCTCTTGATTGCGTCTTCTGGGATCGTCTGGCGAATCGCCTTCATGATCCCGGTGCGAGACTCGGCCATCTCCAGTTCTTCGCAGGCACTCTCGTACTTCGCCTTCCAAGACTTGGCGTCGTTCTCAGACCTAGCGAGCTTTCGCTCCATCTCGCGCTCTTGTGCGTGGTCGTCTGCCGACTTCGCAACATCAACCAGTGATTGCTTCTTCATTTGATAGCTCCTGTTTTGATGTTGTCGATAAGCGTGTCCAGCTTCGACTTCGTGATCGGCACGCCAGCATCTCGCAGGGCCGACACGATCCTCGCTTTAGGAGCCGTGATTGATCCATCTAAGACGCCCTTGGCCACCTGTAGCAACTCCGCTCTTGATTCCGCATCCAACACGTCGAGGATTGTGCCGGTTTCATCACCTGCTGCCTTGGCGACTTCGAGGAGGCTTCTTCTAGGCTCTGCACTCGCCTGTTTTTTTGCCATGTCAATCCTTTAGCTGATTGGGTGGTCTTCGAGGTAAAACCTATAAACAGCACCGTACTGGTCGAAGAATCGCCTCTTGTGCCCATGCTCAATCCCGACTAACGCATGGCACCATTCGTGGAAGAGCGTGTCCACAGCAACGCTGATATCATCAACTCTGGCGATGCGAATGAGGAACTTTCCATTCACGAGTTCGCAATCCCCGAACAGTCGGTGTCCGTTCTCGTCCTTGACGGTTTTGTAGGTGCGAATGCTGACTGGATGAGCTAGAGGGAAGTCGGCCCTAAGCCGCCTCACGTATCGCCAGAACTTTGCGTACTTTCGCATCGGCTAACCCTTGATGGTGGTCGGTCGTCGATTAGCGTCTGGTGTTCAGTGGCGTCTAGGACGATGGCTGCTGTGGCCATGATGTGTGCCATGTGCGGTAGTCCGCTTTCCGTGTCGATGTCCTCGCCTCTCCTGATGGCAGCGGTGTGACGCATGATCGCACCGATGTACGTCTGGATCGCGATGGACTGCTCCCTCCAGTTGAAAATTCCGTACTTGGCCGCTCCCCCTTCGAGAACGCGGGCCATCAACTCCTCGGCCACTGGCGGGATGAGTTGCATCGGAACCTTCCCTAGTGCAACCGCCATCATGTCCTTCGGGTTGTCGCTCACAGGGGAAACTCCAAAAAGAAAATCGGCTTTCCAGTTTGCGTGAACTCGGCGATCTCATGAGCTACACCGCGAGAATCCATCCACCCTGGCATCATGATGACGAGGCATCCACATGCGGCGTGAACCAAGGGAGCGTCATTGCGAACCCAGAGTTCGTGATCCACGGGGTCTATGCCTCCAATGGTCGCGATTGGATGAGAATGGACAATCGGAGACATGCACGGGACGCCTTGGCGCATCAACTCGGCAGTTACTCGACAGGCGTCCTCGAATGCGGCCTGTAGTCCATCAGGGTATTTCGAGTATGGCGTCGCCACATACCAGAACCCGTTGGCTGGCGTGTAATCGGAAATCTGCCTCATGTTCTGATCGAGCATTGGCTTCGTTTCGTGAGAGTTTTTCCGTCGATCAGAGGCGATTCGCTGGTCATCATACTTAGGATAGCTACCCTATTGGAATAGATCGTTCGCTTCGCTCTAAGAGAACAGCCAAGACAGAAGAGTAGAACCAAGCAATCTGCTTGATTGGTGAGTTTGGCAGTGCAAAGAGTCCCCCTACCCCTAACGGTAATTAGGGTAAGGTGGACAATCTGCACAACTGATAAACCTGCCCGATTGGAGCCGTCCGTCAGTGGCGAATTGTTTGGCAATCTCGGATGCCAAAGGGTCGGGGAGTTGCACCCCGGCGTTAATCGCGTACCCAGTCCCGCCGAACGGATTAAGTCCGTCAGTCTCAGTGGTCGAGTCGCCGTCAGCGTTTCCGCTTTCCATTCAAGGCAGACTGCACGGCTCAACCGCAGTTTGCGGGAGCCGGAATGGCCGGAACCCGCGAGCCTCTGGTAGGAGTGATTCGCGGGTCCGGTTGATAAAGGGCCGAAGCCCATAGTCCCAAGAGTAGCCCTACCAGAGGCATGTCGCCATTATCCTTCATGTCGCGGGAAGAGTCAAGCGGGAGGAGTCATAGCGTCAATCAGCTTTTTCGTGATGTTCACTTCTATCTGTCGAATACGTTCACGAGTCCACGATCCTCCGAATTTCGACTTCACCGCTTTCGCCGATTCCAACAAGTCCATGCAGTTCAGGCGACAACGGAATGCGAACTGTTTTTCAGGAGGTTCTCGCTCGATGATTGTCGCTATGGTGCTCCACCAGCGAAGTGCCCGAAGCATCTCGTTTTCGCTCATCATTAATCCCCTATTTGGCACAATCGCCATCCTCACCAACGTCAGCAGACAGAATAGGAGTCAAGCAAACATCTTCTCAACCAACGCACCAACGCGGTTTCGGATCACTCCGCGTTCCCGTTGTTAGCTGCTTCGACTATTCGCCGACCGATCAACTCGGCGACTTGTGGCACGACGGCGTTTCCGCAACATCTAACTCGGTCCACCCAATTGGGAACCCCATCATCGTCTCCAGAAATGAGGGAGCAACCTTCACCCGGCCCGATATTGATGTCACCCCACGTCGAGTCAGAGTTCGGCACAAACGCCTCCCTACTCTTCCACCCTTGTCCAATCGGGCCAGCAATAATACCGTCCCAACATCCTTCCATTCCATTGCCGTTGGCGTAGGCAACAACGAACGCCCTATCCCTGCGGTGTGCCGCGCCAACGGCGGAAGCCGGTATGCAATGCCACTCCGCATCGTACCCGACCTCGGCCAGCGTCCCGAGAACTCTGTCCAGCCCCCGAGTAAGCAGCGCTGCCACGTTTTCCAACACAACGATTCGCGGTCGTAATTCGCGAACCACGCGAACGGCCTCGAAGAACAAGCCAGAGCGTTCACCGTCAAGTCCTGCCCCTGCTCCGGCGTAGGAAATATCCTGACAAGGGAATCCTCCGCAGATGACATCGACTCGCTCGGTGTCGGGTTGTGGCCACGTTCGCACGTCTGGCCAGCGTCGGACATTTGGCCAGTGTTTGGCGAGGACTCGGTTTGCGAATGGGTCGATTTCAACCTGCCATCGGCACTGCATTCCCGCTCTTTCAAACCCAAGATCGAACCCCCCTATTCCGGCAAACAGACTCCCAAACGTCAGGCCCATTTGTATCCCCCCACCATCGAATACGTCACATCGTTATTACGCGAACATCTTGCCTAATATCTCGGCGACTCTATTCCTGTTCACGCCGCCAGCCAGCTTCTCCCGCGCCAGCCTCGCTTTCGACTTCACGGTTGGCAGCTTCTGTCCGCTCGCCTCCGCGATCTCGACGAACGAAAAGCCTGCGTTGAATAGCTCCAACACGGCACGTTGATCGTCGGGAATGTTGTCCAACTCGGCTGTGAATTCCGCGATCTCCTCACGCTCGACAATCGCATCCAACGGCAATCGTGACACTCCAGCGACGACGGACAGCGGATCGAAGTCGGCTGTAGGTGACGCACGCAGGGACAGTGCGTCGTGTTTTCGGCGTCGGATCGCGTCGATGCAACGGCGATGTGTTATGGAAAACACCCAACTTGCGAAAGAGCTTTCCGCGCATAAAATTTTATACATTTCGCCGGAAACACCTTGTTTTGTAGTGCCAATCTCTCTGAAATTTCCAGAATGCTGAAACACGGTGAGCATGACAGATTGGAAAATATCCTCAGACGCATCCCAGTCTCGCAGCATCTTGTGCGCATAGCCGGTGATTTTCCCCTGCCACTCGCTGACAAGTTCCGCGAATGCCGCGTCCGATTCGGCTCGTGTGCCCGTTGCAATTGTGGTCATCAGTTCGCCGCTCATTATTCTGCCCCCCGTTTGATTTTTGGCTTCCACTTTCCGTCGCAATCGAGAAGCTCCGCTCGTGCGATCCTCACCTCACGATCTGCCTCGATCCCCAGTTTCGCCGCTCCACGCCGCAACTCAACCAGCGTGATGACGCATGGCCCCTCGATGTGGATCGCCTCTCCGACTCGTCTGGTAATGCACAGCATGTCTCACCGTCCTTCCTTGGTTTGTTCCGTAAAAAAAGCCCGCAGAACCGTGTATCAGACGGCTCGCGAGCTTTTTTCTTGCAGGTTGCCCTGCTTGATCGTTTTGGTTGCCGCTGATACCGGCACCGTGAACGCATTCTTTCGTCGGTTGACGTTTTTGTCAATAGAGCGGAAAGAAACTGAGAATCACAGCCATTCCAGCAGCGAAACACAAGCCGCCAGAGACGCAAAGGTAATCAGTGAGAGGTGGTTGCCCATTTTAACAAAGTGGCAAAAAGGCCTATTTTTTCAGGTGACGGAACTTTTTCCGTAACCGGGAAAGCGTACTCGTGCGATCACTGCGGACGCTATCAGGTATCGAGGGCAATCACGCATGATTGAGTCGTCCAGTGGTCGTGAGCGAGGCCACTCGCCCGCCGCTCGCGACGTACTGAGCTAACTTGGGTCGTATTTCAAGATTGTGATTCCACGCTAGGATCAGCACGTCACTCGGCCTGAGTGTGTCGATCACTGACGGGTCGTGAATCGACTGTCGGGTTCCCGGCACGAAGCGGCCCTGCTTGCCCGGTGTTGAATCCACAATGGACGGCATTAGGTCTGTGCTGACGCCGCAGTAGTTCAGCCTCACTGTGGCCTTAGCTGACGCGCCGTACCCAAACACAGTCCGACCATCGTCGCGTGCCCGCGTGAGCCAACCGACGAGATGCTCCCGCGTATCCTCGCATCGCTGACGGAACGCAACCCAATCACGAGGGATTGAATCACCTTGGAACCACGGCACAACGGCATGTGTATGGCCAATACCGTGTTGAACGGTGACGCGAATAGAGCCGCCGTGAACCTCCTGCGACTCGACTCGCGTGATTTTCAGCCCGTGTCTAGCGACAAGTGCTGAAAGTGGTTTGACGGCAAAATAGCTCAGATGCTCATGGTAGATCGTGTCGTACTCGGTGCGAGAGATCAGCCAGTTTGCACACGGCACCTCAATGACAAAAGCCCCCTTTGGCGAGAGTAGGTGCCGCACTCCACGCAGCACGTCATCTAAGTCGTCGATATGCCCCAGGACGTTGCAGGCGACGATCAGACTGGCCTGCCCGTGGATTGCGACGACTTGCTCAGCCAGAGTCTCCGTGAAGAACTGTGCGACGGCGGGTACGCCACGACTGCGCGCGATGTCCGACAGGTTCACGGCAGGGTCGATTCCGAGTCGCCTCACGTCGTGACTCGCAATCGAAGCCAACGCGGTGCCATCGTTGGAGCCGATCTCGACCACCAGCCCACCGGGAGGAACATGCCAGTCGATGTTCTCGCGCATCAACTCCGCGAAGTGTGCAGTCATCCCCTGCGAGATGCCGGTCACGAAAGCGTAGTCGGAGAACATCGACGCGGCGTTGATGACGTGCTTCAACTGGATTATGCCGCAGTCGGCACACTCTCGCACAACGAGCGGATATCGCGGCTCCGGTTCGTCGATCTGCTCCGGCGTCAGAAACGCATTTGCGAGCGGTTGATCGCCAAGCGTGAACACGTCCGTCAGAGATGTCCCACGGCAACAGCGGCAGTCAGTTCTTTCATGGACAGCGGTCGCGTTAGTTCCTTGAAGTACGGTGCGACGTTGTTCATGGCGAATATCAGGTCGTCCGGCTTGATGGTGCGTGATGTGTTGATCGGTCCTAAGTGGCACGGGAAAGCCTCGTTTTCGTAATAGTGCAGTGGCATATCGAAGAATGACTCTGTGATGAATCGCGGGTCGAACCAATAGAATGCACCGGGGTAGTGCCAGCCGGGCCAGTTTGTTCTACATTCTCCGTGGTCCTGTCCCATGACTCTCGCCCCATCAGCAGAGGCGGTCCTGTAGACGCCGAATGTGCGGTAGCCATCTCGGAACGCCTGCTCGACACGCTCGATATCTCCGAGACACCCATCGGCCATGTTCTCCCGCCACTGGCCGAACCTGTCGCCAGAGTGCGAGATGCCTTTGGTGTGGCCTTTGAACACGATGCCCGGTTCGCGCTGAATGGCTCGCAACTGATCGCGGAAAGTTGTGTTGAGGCCCATTTTGGGATCGTTTGCGACGAGCGTGACTTCGACATTCGGCCCGAACTGGCGGAACCACTCGGAAACCACCGCTGGATCGTCGCAGTCTGTGCCTGTAGTGATGCTGACCAGCACTCTCCCGTTGAACACGTCGCGATAACGGAATGTCGAGAGACAGACTGCCCGCCAGTCCTCGCCGAGTTTCGGGTAGCAGTGGAAGATCAAATGTCGTTTCGGATCTGAGCGATTGCACTTCCATCGTTCAAAAGCCGGTGTGATCGAGTCCCTCCAATACGCCTCATCGTAGAGATTCGCCACGTCGTCAAAAAACAAACATGCGGACTGCGATGGTTGGAAGTTGAGTCGCGGCCACTGCTCGACGCACCCGTAGTGCTTTGGCAGATAACTCCACTTGCGACTAAATACATCGGCCAGCCGCATCCCAAAGAACGTCCCGCTGAAGAACCAGTTAAGTCCATTTCCTTTAATCCCGTTTTTCGGGAACGATGTCTTACGGAATGACCCGCAAACACCGTGCGTGTCGAGGGCCGCAATTGCAGCCGCCTGATTGCGGAACAGCGTCTCGAACGACGCTTCGGCCCAGAGATTGATCGCCGAGTCTGTTGCGGAGCTTGGCCGCGACACGCCTTTGCAGTGTCCATAGAACGCGACCTGATCCGGGTCGTCAGTCTTGAGCATTGCCAGCATCTGCGGAAAAAGCACCCCTTCACCGGCCCCCTGCCTCGCGTGCTTTCGCCTCTTTACGTGCCCGGTGTCGTTCGGGGCTTCAATGAATTCCGCATCCAGTCCACTCAGTGCCTCACGCACAGCATCCGGCGAGCAGTAGCTCCACGCATCATCTGGCCCCGGCGTCACGATGCCGATAATGAGCCGTCCGTTGAACTGCGGACGCACGTCACGCAGCCATTGGCAATGACGACGCCACACCCACTCAGTCTCTCCCGACAGCGGCATGATGTGGTAAAGGATGTGGGACTGGAGTTTCGTCCTGTCAATCGGTTGCCCGTTGAGCGGCGGGCAGAATGAGCCTTGTCCTTGCGGCACACTCATCGCGCGAGGCGGAATCGCAGCAGCGGTTGTCCACTCCAGCGGCTTGGCTGTCGCTATTGCCATCTCGACCATCAGCCATAGTCCCTTTTCCGTTACGGCTTCTGGCATCAGCCTCGCCCACCAACCAACCTTGCTTTTCTCCCACGCCAGCGCACGCGGCAGCATGTCCGCAACGATCACTTTCATGTTTGTGACGCAGCCTTCTGGCCCCCATTCGTTCATTCGCTTGGCAAGCTCGTGGCACGCATCACACGCCTCGAATCCAGCGACCTTGAACATCTCGATCAAGCGACTGCCAACGCCGGTCCCCTCGACCATCGCGCGAATCGTCTCGGGTGCTTTCCGCTTCCCGCAGCAGCCGCCACTACTATTGCTGGCTCCCGCTGGCTGTCGTAATCGCAGGACAACGCCCTCCGATGACTGACTAACAGGTTCGCCATTCGGACCAGTGTCAAACAGCGACAGCCCCCACATCTCGCGGAATTTGTTCACGGTGCTGACAGGAAGTTCCGACTGCCCAGCACAGATTTGATAACGTCGGCTACCTAAGAAAAATTGATCGCATTCACCCATGATGACTACTCCGATACCGTGATGCGGTACTCAATGGTGCCGGGGACAATCGTGTTGGTTCCCCACGCGCAATGATGCCACGGAATCACGGCTTGAGTCTTCCAGTCGTATTCGTGCAGATAGGGATCACACGTATAGTAGTTGGACCCAAAGGACACATCTTCGGACGTGACTCCAGACGCCTCGATCCGAGTCATTCGGAAGAGTTCAGCATTAGAGTATTGATACTCCAGCATGAACGTCCCTCCACCGGGTAGCGGCGCTGTCCCGATGTATCCGCAGAACGACGTGGCACCCGCCCACCGTTGGTAATAGACCATTCTCACTCGGATGTCGCAGTATTCGACTTCCTCGAACGGCTGTGCGGGATCGTCATATAGGAAAATGATGTTTCTGCGGATCGCCTCGCAATCGGCATACAGCACATCCGGTGGCCCGCCGCACCGCTCCTCGACGCATGGGCCGCAGTTCGCGTCCTTGCAGCCGCCGCATCGACTTGCCCATCCCCACAGCCAACTGAACACGCCGGGGTAGGCCGGGTCGTAATTGCTGCTTAAAACGAACGACAAGAATGGGTCGCAGCTTACCGGCTCGCTGTTATTGAACGGCACCAAGAACGTGCCGTTGGCCTTGATGACGCACACCGATTTATCGGGGATATGTGATCGAGGATCGGCACACACTCCTGCTGTTAAACTCAGCGTGAACGGGGCAGTTGTCGGCACACCCGCGTACACCCACTCCTCGCCGTTCCATGTCATGATCCCGCTGAAGTGGACGCCATCAACATCCCCTCGCACGCAGAGCGTCAATGGGACGCAGCGGCATGTCCCGCAGTAGTCGTATTTGTATTTTTGACAGTATCCCGCCGTGATGACGACGTGCCGAAAATCGGTCGAGGTGGATCGGACACGCAGACCACAGACACATGATTCAATGGGGAGCATTCCCTCACGTATCACGTAGCGATAGTTCTCGTCGAAGGTGTTGACCGGATCAGCCCAATCGTTCGTGCTGTCGCCGTCTTGCTCGAAATCAAGCTCCAGCCAACAGTTTCCGTCTTCGTCGCCTCGGAGATAAATATGCTCCGTGTCGTGGTCTGGGTCGCCGCAATCCGGCAGGTAGCTCCACCGATCGTTCAGCCCCCGATCCCATGTGAACTGCACGGCTTCGACTGGCGTGTAGTGGTCAATGTAAGACCTATGCCGCCGCCCATAGACGCACAGCGTATCCACGGCGAACCCGCAATTGCAAAGAGGGTCTGGCCTGTACGGTATTTCGATGTCTTCGGACGGTAGTTGCTCTAGTTTCTTGAATTCAACCTTGGCCGATCTGTAGCTCTCCAGCGTGATCTCACCGACACACTCATGCCCGTCCGGCGTAACTATCGTGACACCAGACACCGCAATGGCCGGAGGGGCGAGGCAGGTTATCTGCGTGTGGTCGATTATGTAGATTTCATCAATGCCTAAAGCGTATGACGTGAATCGCCAGAATGCCGGGATGCCGTAGATCGAAGATCCCTTCGACAAGATGGATGGCGTCAGCAGGTCCGTGTCGATCACGAGCGTCAGATCGACACCGCCCAGTGTGGCCGAGTAAGTCGTCGTGTAGATGCCAGTCACCCCGACAGCAGACACCGTGTACTCCGTGCAGCACTCGGCTTGACCGTAGTCGCCCCGGAACACAAAGCAGATGATCTTCGGCACGCAGCGACACGGATGCTCTTGGGACAGTGGCCGCTCATACAAACAGGGATTGCAGCAACAACACCAATCAGTGATGCCGTCCGTCACACCGGCATGGTGATTGAGGCAGTTTAGCGTGCCTTTGAATGAATCCGGCCCGTCAGAATAGTCGGGAAGACTAGATGGCATATTCTTCCTCAAGGCAGTGGACGCTATCAACCGCCCAGAAGCAGTCAGGAACCGTTATGCCGCACGCCGTCAGGTTGAGCGAGCCTTTCTGTGACAGCGTAGCCGTGCCGCGTAGCTGCATGAGGATGACAATCGGCACATTGAAGTAGCAGAACACCGGGTCGTAGATATACACCTCGTCACCAACGGCCACTGCCGTCGTTTCGCACGAGATTTGAGTCACGACCGCACGCACACGCTCGCAGCCCGGTAGTTCCCAGAGGTAGTAGTCGATTTCTAAAACCGTGAACCAGATTTTGCCGCCGACGCCGCCGCCGCCACCTTGCGTCTGAGGCGGATACAGAACCGTCCGACGCCCACCAGCCGAGCGTACCATCGACGACAGCAGGTTGTGGTCGTCCCGCAACTGCGAAATGCTGTCTCGGTCCAGTGAAAACCCATCCGTCAAAGAGTCGTTAGACATTTTACGCGACCCTTGACGGCTTGAAATTCGGAGGTTGCAGCGGTGTCCATACGGCGTCTTTTTCAGACCACCCTAACTTGCGCAACCTCTGATATACGGTTGTGTGTGGAATCTGCGATATGCGACACCACTCTGCTATCGACATTGTTTTGCCGTAAAACGTCATCGTTCTGACGTTTCTCTTGTTGTTGTTTTGCTCCAAAGCTGTTGCCCACCTGCAATTGCTCGTCCATCCTTTGGCAATGCACTCTTCACACTTGCCGCATGAATAATGCCCGTTGTTTTCGATTCTGTCGATGCTTGTTTTGTCGCTAGGACGCCTACCCATGTCTGCCAAAAAATCCGCGTAAGACAGTCGCCATCTCTTACAGGTGCTTATTCCTCGACCAACATAATCTTTCGCACGGTTCCCGGTGTTGCAGCTTGTGCGGCGTAGGATGTGCTGCCATGTCATGTGTTCCGCAGTGACCAGCCCACCCCGAGCGTCTCCATGTTTAGTGAAACGCTGCTTAGATGATTCTTCGCGAAGGCACCCGCAACTTTTTGTTACCTGTCTTGTGATTTGATTCTGCGCAACCACCTTGACATTCCCGCAAGAGCATTCGCACACAACATATGTTGTTTCTCCAATTACGAACCTCGCTCCGATTGTCGTTAGCCGATGAGATTTCTCAACCACATGCTGTTGCACCCGTAACCCGTTGATGCGTACAAATCGCTTAGACATGACTTGCTCCTAGAAAGCACGTTGTGTTTACGCCCGCTTGAAGCCACGAACTTCAGGCGGGCTATTTTCATCTTAGCGTGTTTAAGTCCCCGCATTCGTTTCTTCCAGCACTACCCATGCGAACGGGCCTTGTGCCCCTGTCGATGTCGTTACGGTCATTAGGATAGACAACACGTCGTCCGCTGCCAATGTCGTCACGGATAGCGTGCCGTCTTGAACAGCACGGTCACTCATGGCGTGCGTCACCGGAACCGTTGAACCGAGACACGTTGTCCCGTTCTTTTTCAAGTCGAACACGATGCCAGTGGATGTTCCGGTGTCGTTCAGGAGTGCGTGAAAGCCCCTGATCGTGCCTGCTGTGGTGGCGACGTGAACGATCTCCTCCCGCGTTGTCGGTGTCGCTCCAATCGCGAATCCGAGCGGTGTGCCCTTCACGAAGTAGGGCTGAATCTTGTCCGCGTCGAGTGCCTTGGCGGCGACGGAACTGAAGTGATCGTTTTCCACGCTGCCGTTGTCGAGTACAAGTGTGCCTGTCAGTTTTGCTGCCATGCTATGGTCCTAGATAAGATGCGAGGAGTGAGAATGATTTGCGAGGGTATGGTGCGACGAGAGAATAGACTAACTTCTCTTCAGCAATGGCAAGGCCGGGTGTGCTGATTGGCTTTCCGAGGCCATCAAACGGCACCGGAAGCGTGACTCCGACTCGTTCGACATCTAGGATGTTCATCCATTTTCCAATGTCTGCCGTTGTTATCGCTGGGATGATTTTCGGGTCTGGTACGTCGATGTCTGCTTGCACAACCCGCCGCCGCATACCCATGTCGAGGATTTCGTCGTCCCACGGTTCCGGGGCATGAGTCTCATCTAGTGAAGAATCGCTAGGGAACGACCGTAATGCGCGTGGCGTTCTTACATTGATCTCAAAACTCAGTTGCACGTACTCCTTGCCGTTCTCCTTCTTCGCCTTTGGCAGAGAGATCGCACCGAGCTTCGCACATCCCTTCTTGATTGTCTTCTGCTGGCCATAGAAGTCGATGGTGAAGTCAGCGTCGTTGACTGCGTTCTGGTACGTCAGGAACCAATCTGGGATCGTGGCCACGTTTTTTGAGACGACGGCAATCCATTCTGTGAACTGGTATTCCAGAACCGGCTCGAAAAAATCGGATGCCGAATTTGTGGCCGATTTCATATTGAATGATGCCTCAACGCTTGTGCCATACGATCTGTAATACATAGACCTTTTGACACTCGCGCGATAGCACTTCATTACCTCGCGGGACTTCCAGAAGATGTTCGCCTTGCGATCTAGTGGGTCTGGATTGTCCTTTCGATCACGCTCCTCTTGGGACGTGATCGACTTGTAGTTGCAGGTCACGAGCCAGACGGTATCTGACGCATCCGAAGCCTGCCGTGACGGCGACTTCTCTGTCATTATTACGAACAGCGTACCGGGGAATGGCTCACCCAGATTCGGCACACCAGTAGCGTTCATCACCACCGCTGGCGATTCATTGCGGGTGTCGCTAACGACGCGGTACATCAGCGACGCCGTCGCTCCGTCCGAGAGCGATTCGCTGATCGTCATGCTGTCGCCGAGAGGGCCTGTTACTGAAAGAATTGCCATTACAAACTCACCGTTTTAGCTTGCTTCTGTTTTTGCAAGTCCTTGTGGATTTCTTGGAGTACCTTCAACTGAGCCTTCATCGTGCCCTCAACAGACTGACTACCGCTGATTGCCCGGTTGATCGCTGATTCCGCTGCTTGTGTACCGCTCACCATTGCGGCAGATGGTCCGGCTGCGCTGCCTGCATTCTGCATTCGCTCTTGGAGTGCGTCTTGCTTGGCTTCGTTGGCGAGGAGTGCGTCATCGAGTCGCTTGGCCTCTTCGGCTTTTGCCTTGTCTGCGAGGTAGCCAGCGAATTCGTTCTCATCCTGCCACTGCTCCAGCATTATCTTCTTGTCACGTTCCGTCTTCTCGGCCATGTAGGCGTCGAACTGCTCCTCGTCACTAGTTTGCTTTGCCCGATCCTTCTTGTTTGCCTCCTCAATCTCTTGATCGAGGATATTTGCTGCCCCGCCAGCTAGAGTCCGTGTCTGCATATCACCCAGCTTCAGTGCGTCGATCCTTTCGATTTCTGCCTTGTATTTTCGGCGCGCGTTTTCTAGTGCCGTTTGCAGTTCACTCTTATTCATCGCATCGAGCGTCTGCTTCTGCTTGTCTTTTTCGGCGTTGAAGATATCCGTCTCGGCTTGGGCGATGGCGGCGGCGTTGTTCTTCTTCAGTGCCGCCTCGATACGAACCGCCTCCAGTCGCTCTTTATCTGACTTCTCCAGTTCTTCTCGTGCGGTGTTCCTCGCTGTGACCGCTAGTTCAAAGTCCTTCTTCACGAGAGCGTTTGAGTCTCTCGCTCTAGCTAGCTCCACGTCGTCGATGCTCGTCGCCAATACTGGCCTGTTTTTCTCCCTCGTATCCGTCGCGGTCGTAAACGCGGCCCACATCCGCCGCTCTGCCTCTGTCAACTTCGTCATGTTCTCAATGGACTTGTTTTCGGCGTCCGATGCGTCTTTCTCTGCCTTCTTAACCGAGCCCAGAACAGCCTTGCCCTTCTCGGCGTCCGTCTTGTCCGCTTCGTCCCGCACGACTCCACGCATCTTTGCGAGTTCTTCGGCAACCTTCATTTGCTCCTTGCCGGATTCCTTGAGCTTCTCGTTCCATGCGTCCTGAGCTTTCTCCAACTCCTTCGTGTCCCACAACCATCTCGCCACCATCGGCACGATCACCGTCGCCAATGACGCCCCAATCGCGACAGCGGCACCAGCTATTGGGCTGAACGACGCCGCCAGTTGTGCCGCGTTGTTCGCTGAACCACGCAGC
>Ga0208974_1000164_pt1 | contig 28919 bp, 46 predicted proteins | sample GreLakmeER15MSRF_FD_187699 | JGI IMG/M metagenome (GOLD analysis project Ga0208974, IMG submission 187699) | Freshwater lentic microbial communities from great Laurentian Lakes, MI, USA - Great Lakes metaG ER15MSRF (SPAdes) | ecosystem: Environmental > Aquatic > Freshwater > Lake | place: Great... | reverse complement strand
AAAAGGCAAAAAAGTTACTATGAAACAAAAGTTTTCAAAATTTGCTACAGTAGAAGATGGTATTGCAGGATATGTACAAGTTTTAAAAAATCCAAGGTATGCTAAAGCTTTACAAGCTAAAACACCTTATGACCAACTTTTAGAAATAGCAAAAGCAGGGTATTCTACTAATAACCCAAAAGCTTATGCAGATTCAATTTACCCACTTGTTGAAGCAGCTCGTGATATTTCACAATTAGGAAAAATTAGTAAATAATTAACAAAATGAATTATATGAATAAGAAAAATTTAATATACGGTACGATAGCTATTGTGCTAGTATGGGGTGGTTGGTTAGTTTACAGAAACAATAGAAACAATAAAATTGATGAAACTGTAACACCTTATGATGAAGCATTACAAAAATTAGAAAAAATTAATTAATTTCACAAATACAATAAAACCATAAACAAATGAGAAAATTTGAAAAAAAAATCAATGAGTTGAACCTTGTAAAAGGAAAACTATCAAAAGCACTTAATTCAAATATTAAGGACTTTGAAATGCTTGAGCAATCTTTAGTTGGCTTACATGCTGAATTAAGAGAAGCTGAGGCTAAAGAAAACAATGAAGAAGAAGTTGAAAAACTTGCACAGGAGTCAGAAGAATTAGAAGAGCAATTAGAGAACTTTGATGGTGTTTTAACTGAAAAAGTTCAAACTTATGCTGATAACTATGACTCTTATCAGGAAAGAATTAGGAAAATGGATGAAGGTAGAAAGGCTAAATCTGCTGCTAAAGCACAACAAGCTGCTCCTGTAGAAGCTGCACCTGCTCCACAATCTGCACCAACTCCTGAACCAATTGTAGAACCTGCTCCACAAGCAGCAGCTCCCCCACCTCCTCCTGCTCCAAAAGAAGAAGAGAAAGAGGAAAAGGGAACTAATTGGCTTTTATGGGGTGTTTTAGGTGTTGCAGGTATATTTGTAGGAATAAACTTGTTTAAAAATAAAAGATAATGGCATATCGTATTTTGAACTATACTTTGGAACAAGCTTCTAAGCTTGGGGTTACAGTAAAACCATCCTCTGTAAAGGGAAAAAAGATTGATGTGTTTAATAAAAAAGGCGAGAAGTTGGCTAGTGTCGGTGCCATAGGGTATGGGGACTATCCAACTTTTAAAGCTTTATATGGTAAAGAATATGCTGATAAAAGGCGTAAACTTTACAAAATGCGGCATGAATCTGATAGACATGAAAGAGGGACTGCAGGTTTCTATGCTGATAAATTACTGTGGTAAAAAATATATATTTATAAAATATTATGTTTAGTTATTCTAATTTATGGGTTATGATTACAGGTATTTTGTTGGGATTGACCATCATTATATCTGCAGTTTATTTTGTAAACAAAATGTTCATAAATGATACGAAAGATGTACTTGTAAGATTTATTATACTTGTATTTACAGCTTTAGTAGCTCTCTTTATAGTAGATAAGGTAATTGCTTTTAAAATTAAGCTTTTAGCCGATGAAATTAATAAAGAGCTCTTTGACCTAATAAAAACGCTGATATTAATGATTTTCAGTTATTATTTTGGTACAAAGAACAATTCAAAAGAAAACCATTAAATATTAAATAGTATTACTTAATTTTAATTAATAAATAAATAGTATATGAAACAATTTTTAATGAGAATGTTCTCAGACAAAAGCGATGTTAACTCAAAAGCTGTAGTAGGATTTATGTCCTTTATAGCTATGTTAGTTTATGGGATGACAGATGTAATTACAGGTGCAATTGGAAAAGATTTTATAGTTGAGCCAATAGTATTTAATGGTTTGATGTACACTACATTCGGGTGTTTAGGAATAGCGGGAGCTGAAGCAATATTTGGTAATAAGAATCTTTCTAAAGACCAACCTAAAACTGAAGAAAATTAATTGTGAAAAACTTATCAAAAGAAGAGTTACTAAGTAGGCTAGAGGCAATAAATAGGAGTAATGCTATTATATATTTTGACCTTAAAGGTAATATATTAGGTGTTAATGATGTTTTCTTAAAGGCTATGGGCTATCAAGAAGAAGAACATCAAGATATTATTGGAAAGCATCATAGTATGTTTGTTTGTGAAGACTATGCAAAATCAAGTGAATACGAAAAGTTTTGGGATATATTAAGAAGCGGTAAATTTTATCAAGGAGAATTTGAGAGAAGAAAAAAAGATGGTAGCCTAATAAATCTTCAAGCGACTTACAACCCTATTTTTGATGAAAGCGGTACGATTACAAAGATAATGAAAATTGCTACAGACATTACACTTATTGTAAAGTCTAAGCAACAATTGGAGGCAATTAATAGAAGCACAGCATCAATCGTTTTTAATACAGATGGCTTCATTTTAGATGTAAATACTTTATTTTTATCTACTATGGGCTATGGTTTAAGTGATAGGGACAATATTATAGGTAAACACCATAGTGTTTTTGTAAGTTACGAGTATTCAAAGTCAGAAGAGTATAAAATTTTTTGGCAAATGCTGAAAAGTGGTAAGTTTTTTGAAGGAGAGTTTGAAAGGAGAAAAGTAAACAACGATGTAATATATCTAAAAGCAACCTATAACCCTGTTTTTGATAGTAAAGGCAATGTAATTGAAGTAATTAAATTTGCAAGTGATATTACGGAGTCGGTCAATAGCAAAAAAGAAATAGACCAACTTTCAAAAGACTTGAAAAATCAATTAGATAACACTGAAAAACTTAAAAATTCAATAGAAATAGAAAAGAACTCTGCTTTGAATGATTTGGATGTGATGATTAAAAAAAGTCAAAGTGAGTTAATAAAAACTATTGTTAAGGTTGCTTTATCTGTTATAATTGGAGTTGGTCTTGTAACAACTATTTTGTATTGGTTGGCAATGATAACGGGAAAAGACACACAAATAATTGGCTCTACTTGGAGTAATATGTTTAGTGTGTTACTGACAAACGCTTTTTCGATAGTTGGAACAATTATGGGTATTAAATATGCCACTCAAGAGGATGGCAAAAAGAAATAAGGTGGACTTTTAAATGTATAAATATGATAGATAAACTAAATGGTAAATTACCACAGGCTGTTTTAAATGAGCTTCCATTAGTAATGGAGAAGTTTGGCATTAGCAATTCTACGAGATTATCTCACTTTTTGTCTCAAGTAGCTCATGAAAGTGGCAATTTCAAATTTGTTAACGAAAACTTAAACTATGGGGCTAAGGGTCTAATGGGTATATTTAAGAAGTATTTCCCAACTCAAGCTTTAGCTACTGCCTATGAAAGAAAGCCTGAAAAAATAGCTAACAAAGTCTACGCAAGTCGCATGGGTAATGGAGATGAGGCTTCAGGAGAAGGGTACAAATTTAGAGGTAGAGGGTATATCCAATTGACAGGTAAGGACAATTATAAGGCCTTTTCTGACTTTATTGGAGAAGATTGTGTGGCAAACCCTGATTTGGTAGCTACAAAATATCCTTTAACTTCTGCAGCTTTTTTTTTCCATAAGAATAAATTGTGGGATATTTGCGATAAGGGACACTCTCATGAAATAGTTACTGCGGTAACAAAGCGTGTAAATGGTGGGATTATAGGATTGGATGACAGAATTAAACATTTTGAAGAATATAACAATTTATTAGCATAATATGGAAGGTACTAATATAGTAAAATCAACATTTGGCAAAACAAGTAGTTTCTTTTTAAAACTTGCAGCAATATCTACCGCAGCCCTTGCTGTTGTTAATGTTTATTCTTTTTATAGAAACAACATTTGGCATCCAAAAGTGGTAATAAATAGCATAGATTATGCAAATGGCGTTGCAAACCTAACAATAAATGGCAAACGCTTTGTTTTAAGAGGCGATTCTTTGTTTTTAATAGATTTTGATTGGGGTATTAAATTTGGGTTTACTTTTTTGCCTGACGGGAAAAGGATGTATGATAGGATTGAAATAACAAAAAGAGGTATGGTTCATGAGGTGCTTAGACAGACTGAAACCCCTTCTACATTGGCTTTTACGGGTTTTAGCGAAGAAAACTATTGGAATGATGCTTTTAACCAATTTCCTTCTTATACTCCAACAGACAGCGTAAAAAGATAATTTTGGCAAAATGTAATAAAAAAATATTAATTTTAATTAATTATTTTATAATTTTATAACTTAAAAAACAAATATCATGAACAGTAAAGATTTAGTACCTGCTTTAGTAGGTTTTGGAATTAGCTTAGTTGGTGTTTACATCATCGTAAGAGTTGCTTCAGGAGCTTGGGCTACAGGACAAAAATAAAAATAAAATTATGGCAAAAGCAACAAAAAAAGTAGGTGTAGCAGATATTGCTAAACTTGCAAAAAAAATTAGGAAACCTAATGAAAAATGGACTGATGCTATAAAAAGAGCAGCAGCACAATTAAAGTAATTTAACATGGCAAAGAAGAATGTAGTCATCTTTGATGGGGAAGATAAATTTATCAACCCCAAAAAAGCCGTTTATAGTAAGACAAGAGGACAAGCAAAAAAAATAGAGTCTTTTAAATCATTAAGGGCAGCTTTAATTGATGAAGAAGGACCTAGTCAGTCATATTCTGAACAAGTAGCAGATGCACCTTACAATCAAGGTTCTGTTTATTCAGCTCCTGCTGTTGAATCACAGCCTTCAAGTGGTGGAAACTATGAACCTACAAATTTAGTGGCTCCTCCAATTAGTGTAATAGCAGATGATGCTATTCCTAATATTTCTTTGCCTCCTTTAAGAGAGATTCCAAATCCATTTGTAAGTCAACCTTCTTATGAAGAAACAAGAAATGCAGAGTATATAGAAAGGCCTGTCCCAATATATATGGCTCCTACTCCTGAATTACCGAGTAATCCTTATTATGATGACAGGAAGACTATAATGCCTATTTACGAAGCTCCACCTCAATATGTATCTCAACCTATTACTCAAGAGCCTCCTGCTTATGCAGCACCTATTTATGAAGATGAAAGAAGGATTATAACACCTGCATTTCCATCTTTTCCAATAAATGAAACACCCGTTCCAATATATAATGCTCCTACTCCTGAATTACCTAGCTTAGGCTTAGGTGCAGGTGGACCAAATCCCGATGGCGGTGGTCCTTATGGAGGTTCAAGGGTTCCTGCTCTACCTCTTATACCAATAGATGAACCTGAGCCCGAAAGAAGGTACCCTATTGATATGATTGATTGTGAAAAATTTCCTTGGGACCCTCAATGTGCAAAGTATAATGATGACAGGAAGACTATAATGCCTATATATGATACTCCAATTTCAGTAACTCAACCTCGTTTGGATGATGTTTATGATGGCAGAAGACCACCAAGATTTGATGACCCTGCTAATCCTCCATCATTAGATGCTCGAAATCCTATTTATTATGCACCTGTTCCTCCTTCAAATGACGGCCCTGATAAAAGTTGTCCTGAAGGAATGAGATTATCTAATGGCACATGTATTCCAATTACTAAAGTGCTTCCCCCTCAGTTTGATGACCGTTATCCTACTAATCCTATTTATAGAGGAGAACCTGTAAATGGTGGAAATCCGTATCAGCCTAATCCTATTTACACAGCACCTGTTCCTATTTTGCCAAATCTCCCACCTGCTAAAATAATAGAGGACCCTATGGGAGGCGGTGGAAGTCCTGTAATGGGAGGTCCTGAAATACCTAGACCGAAATGTCCAACAGGTTTTGTTTTTAATGATACAACAGGAATGTGTATTGATAAAAGAAATCCTGATACAGAAATAGACCCAATAGAAACACCAAGAACTACAAGTTCTACAACAAGTACTACAACAAAAGCAGCAGCAGCAGTTCCAACTACTACAAGTTCTACAACAAGTACTACAACAAAAGCAGCAGCAGCAGTTCCAACTACTACAAGTTCTACGACTACGACTACAACAGTAGCTATAGTAGATAAAATTTGTAATCCTCCAATTTATGCAGCTCCTAAATATTATAAATGGGTAAGTAAAGGAAATTGTGCTTATGAATTAGTTGTTGATGATAAACAATTAATAGATGCTGCACCTGCTCCTGTATTACCTGCAACAGGTCAGCCAATAATTAATATTAATATCCCTACAGGTACTACAGGCGGTGGATTAGGAACAATACCTACAACATCTACAACTGTTCAAACAACTACAAAATCTTTACTTCCTAAAGGAGAAGGTAGTGGTGGAAGTGGTGGCGGTGGAGGTGGTGGAAGTCCATTCCCTGAAGAACCTGCTCCAATAGTTGCTGCACCAAAGAAAAATTATTTTTGGTGGTATGTAGGTGGAGGTTTAGCAATATATTTACTAATGAAAAGGAAAAATCAACAATAATGGAACAAAATACAACTCCTCAAGCAGCTCCTGCACCAATGGTGCCTCCTCCTGCCGCAGCTCCTATGGCAGCTCCGATGGCAGCTCCTGCACCAATGTCTGCACCCCCATTTGAAGAAGGTGGAGCCATTGTAAAAAAAGGTGGCGGTATAAAAGAATGGTTTAGCGATATTAACATAGTTGATGTTGCTGTAAGTGCTGTTATAGTAGGTGCTGTATTATATACAGTTCATTATTATAAGTTTATGATGATGTTAGAAAAATCAGGTTATGCTGATTTAAGTGGCAAAATTTCTAAATTACAAAGTGCTATGGATGCTCAAAAGGCTGAAATGAACGCTTCAGGTAATAATAAATTAGACAGGCAACGCAAAAGACCTGTGATGAGATTAGGATAAAATTAAAAAAAACCATAAAAATATATGTTAGAATCAATAGCTTGGGGAAATCCTCTCCAAAAACATTTGCCGTACATTGAAAAAGACAATCTTACTTTTCTTGAGAAGTTTTATCCTCAATTAATTAAGTACACTTTTCCTAAAAACACCTCAAAAGCTACTAGGGAAGAATTAAATCAGCTTGTAGACAACATTGAAATTGCTAAATCCAACCCTGAGCACCTAAAAAGGTATAAAGCTTATGACCAATCCTTAGTTAAAACTTTTGGAGATGTTATAATTGAGAACGATTTAGGGGAAAAAGGAGCAGATTTAGTGGATAAGATATTTGATGACACAGTACCTTTAATCCTAAAGCTTAAATTCTTTTTTCAAAGACCTAGGCCATTTCAATTGGCTTATGCTTATAAACTGAAGCTTTTCCCGTTTTCATCTCCTTCAGCAGACTCCCCATCATACCCGTCAGGGCACACTTTGCAATCAGCATTGATTTGCTATGTATTGGGCAACCATTTTCCCGAAAAATTTGATTATTTCCAAAATCTAGCTAAAGATATTGAGTACAGCAGATTGTTCTTAGGTTTACACTACCAATCGGACAATGACTTTTCTCTTTATATTTTTGACATGATTGTTAGAGATAAGGAATTTAAGGCGAAATATGGTCTATAATGCAATTACAACTTAAAGAAGGAAGAGTTACTTGGAAACAAGGTTGGGCTGAAATATCCGACAAAAGGTACTACCTCAGAAGCCGTTGGGAATACAGATATGCTCTTTATTTAGATTTAATGAAAAGGCATAATCATATAATAGATTGGTTTTATGAACCCCGTACCTTTTATTTTGAAGGGATAAAAAGGGGTACAACAAATTACAAACCTGATTTTAAAGTTATTTTCCCTAGTGGGAATGAAGAGTGGATAGAGGTTAAGGGCTATATGGATGCCAAATCTGCAACTAAAATAAAAAGAATGGCTAAATACTTTCCTGAAATAAAATTAAGAGTAGTGGATGGAGATTGGTTTAAAACTAATGCCTTAATGTTAAAAAAAGTTTTAAAAAGTTGGTAAAAAAACAATAATTATACATATATTTACAATGTGTAAAATTGTACAATGAATCAACAAAATGAAATTATATTACTTGAAGAGCTGCTTTCTATAGTCAAAAACAAAGGCTATACAAAGACACTTAATATCTTGAAGAAAAATAATTCTAGCATATTTGAAATAGAGAACTCTTATGATAAATTTGTTATTAGTTTAATAGCTGATACTTTTGAGATGGACTCAAACGAATTATTGCAGAGCAGATATAGTAGGGGTAATATGAAATATGCAATTGGTTTCTCGGTGTATTACCTGTATCAAGAAAAAACACTTGGTTATATAGGTAAAAACATCTTTAAAGATAAAAACTTAACATTATTATCGAGATATAGACAAATGATTTTTGATTTAACTAAAAAAGATTTGCCTTATTTTGATATGAAAGATAAACTAGATAAAAAAATTGAAAATTTTAAACTTAAAAATAAAGTTAAATGAGTACTGAGCAAAACATAACCACAGAACAAGTAAAACCAACACCTTCTCCTGCTAATTATAATCCATTTTTGGAACAAGTTACTGAGAGACCATATTCAACTGTTAATGTAGGAGTAACCCAAGAACAATTAAAAGGAGCAATCCCTGAACCTGTATATTCTCCCTTTTCAGTAGATTCTAATGAGAATCCATATAATATGTTAGGTGGAGACGGACAACCTAGTGGTGGAGGACAAAAAAGAGAATCAGCACCTTTTAATCCTATGATGAACGATGTTTCTGATGGAGATAAGAAAATGGGTGCACAGCACATGGCTAAATTGTTAGTAGATGGCTATGAGCAATTACATGTTTTTGGTAATAAAGCTTTGCAGGTACCTGAAAGAAAAATTAGAAAATTAGAAAAGGAGGGACTTATTGATTTGTCTATTCCTATTCCGTATGAATATGGGAAGACTATTACAGCAGGAGAATTTTTACAAGATTATAACGAGCAAAACAAAGATGCTTTAACAGTATCAAGAGAATTTAAGAAAGAAGTTACTCCTGTATTAACTAGAGTTTTAGAAAAAAGAGGTGCAGGTTTAACAGATGAGCAATATTTAGGTTTTTTAGTTGGTAAAGATTTGGTGGTAAAATTAGTAATTGTAGCACAATTGCGTTCTACCATGAATGATATGATTAATGTAATTAAAGATTATACAGAAGCTACTAGAGCAGGTAATGGTGTACCATCACAGCCTCAAGCTCAAGCTCCTACTCCACAACCAACAGCACCACAGCCTCAAGCTCCGCAATCACAATATCAAGAGCCTTCTCATTCAGCCCCTGATTTTAACTTTCAAGATAATGAAGTAGTAATGAATAGCACAGTTCAACAAATGAAAGTACCTAGCACAGGTAAAGCAAGAGTTATTGCTCAAATTCAAAAAGAAAAGAAGTGGAAAAATGATTCCGATAAATCAGGAGGTGGTACTTCTTATGAACAAGCTATGAAAGAAAGAAAGAATAGCGGAAAAAGAGGAAGAAAAAAAGCGGGAGATTATATTAATGAAGTAAAAATGGATGAAGAGCAAATAGCAGAAGCTATTGTTTTAAATGAGACTGTTAATCAACCAAAAAAGGTAAAGGACCCTTATTCAGACTTAGATTAAAATGAAAGTTAAAAACCAAGATTGGATTGAATTTAAAAAAACAATCATTGCTTTCATGAAGGTATTTGAAAAAGAAACCACGAAATTTGAATATCCTATTTATGAAGACGAAGATTTTACCATTCTTGTAGAAGAGTGTGAGGTCTTTCCTGTGTTTACTAAAAAAGAAGATTTTTTAAAGATAGAATATGATTTTACATTTTGCGAAACTAGTATCAGAACTTTAAGTTTTTCTAAATATAAAGATGCTGCAAGAATAGAAATAACTTTAAAAGATAAAAGTATTTAATATGGCAAGAGAACCAATGCTTATGGCTGCCTGTGGTAAAAAAGGGGTGGGCAAAAGTTATCAGCACATGATTCTCATGAATCAATATGTTCAAGGGGATTATTACAATGGTGTAAGAGGTAGGAAGTGTTTGATAATGGATGTTAATGATGAATATGGTTATGGTACATATAATGTACAAGCAATATCATTAAAAGATGTTTCGTTATTTTCTGTACATCCTCATACTGAAATAAGAAGAATAAGACCATTCCACCCAAATGGAACTAGAATGACTTTAGATGAATGGGCTCAAGCTTTATTCTATGTTTTAAATAGATTCAGAAATGGTCTATTATTAATTGAGGATGTGAATAAATTCATTGGGGACCATTTACCAAATGACTTAGTGGGTTCTATCGCAACTAATCGACATGTTGGATTAGATATTATTCTTTCTTATCAGTCTTTAGGTAGAATTAATACTAAAATTTGGGGTAATTTAAACCAATTAAGATTCCATAAAAATAATGAGAGTGTTGAAAGACATGCGTTAAAATTCCCTGATAAAGCCGAGTTCATGCGAATTGCAGAATTAATGGTTAATAACGAATATGCTAGGGGCAATAGTAGATACTTTCTGTATGTAGATATGGATGAATCTAAAATTAGAGGTAATATTAGTGATGATTTAAGAGAAGAAGCTCTAAATCAATACATTAACGAGAATTACAATGCTCTTTTGAAGCCATATTTAGTACAAAGGAATGGCACTAAGAAAAAACACACTACAGAGACCGCTATTACAGAGATTAAACAACGACTAACTTCAGCCTATTTTTAGGCTTTTCGCCTGATTTTCAGGCTTATATACCCATCTAATACACCCTTTCCTATCTACTCAGGAAGGGGTTTTTTTATTTTCAATGAATTGTACACATATAAAATTAGCTATATAAAAAAGTTACAAAAAACTGATTAATTTATTTCTATTAATGCCTAGTAATTACCTAAATTTGATGTGTCAATGCTGAATCTGTATTCACAATGGCACATATTCATAAAACAATTAAATAGTATTAAGATGAATTTCAAAGCAATCGCAGGACAATTACTAATCGTTGCAGGTGGTGTTGCTCTTTACATGTTGGCTGTAAAGCCAATGTTAGATAAAGCTAATGTAACTAAGTAATCATAGAAGTAAACGAATTTAAAAATCAAATTAATTCAAATTAAAATTCATTAAAAATGAGTAGTATTCAACGCTATTTACAAATGGCAAACCGTCAAGTAAACGAATCGTTTATTGGCGTAGATGGTTTTGTAGACGATGACATGTATTTTGCAGCAGGAGATAATTTCTTCGGTGCAGATGGTGCAGAAGCGGCTCCTATGGCAGCCCCTGCAGTTATGCGTTCTCAACCTTACATCTTAACAGTATCTAACGCTTCTAACGCAGCAGTAACTGTAGATGTATTTGGAGCTTATATCTACTTGAACAACGCAGGTTTTTCAGGTGGTAGCTTAACAGTAAGCAATGTTACAATCACTTCGGGATTGTCAAATGTTACTTACTATAACTTATTGAACCAATCTTCTGTATCTCCATTCACAATTGGAAGTACTTTGATTTCTTCAGTAAACGGTACAACTAGCCAAGTGTTACAACCTTTAACACTTAGCACTTTAGATGCAAACGGTAACCAAGCAACTAAAATCTTAACTCCTGTTATTGACCCGTATCAACAACAAAGTGGTGTTATTGAATTGAAACAACCATTCAGAATTGATGGTTTCACTAAGTTGACTTTCAGCATTTATGCTTCAACTTCTGTTCAATTCCAATTCTACCCTTCTGATACAATCAACATCGCAAGAGGTTTAGGTGGTAACGCTGTATCTAAGCAATATGGTAGTCCAAAAATTATCAGACCTGCTTCTCGTTAATCCGAGTAGATTAGGAAAAATATAAGAAAGGGGCGTGAGTGTGATTTTATCTTACTCCGCCCTTTTTTTAATTAAAATTTAGTAAATTTGTTTTATGTCATTACCGAGAGTAAATATATTCAACTATACGGCTGCAGCTAATCCTTACTTTGTTAAGAGTTTAGCTCATAAATATGGTTATGAATTTGATAAGGACCAAAAATTAGAAACTGTTTTACAACAACTAGTTACTTATGAAGGCGAACCTGTCATGATGGAAATAATTGAGAACAATCCCGATAAGGATTTATTCATGGATTATTTTGAAAAGAAGTATGGCAAAAAAGAAGAAAAATATAATTCTAATGAGTTAGGTGGTGCAAGACTACTTGATACTTATATGAATTTTACAGGACAGCTACAAGCTGCACAACAAACTGCTGAAAATAAAATGTTAACAAAAGAAACAAGTGTTATGGTTTTACTAGGAGCAGTTCTTATATCATTCGCAATAATGTTTAAAAACAACAAGTAATATGGCACTTAACGCACTAGAAACCGCAAAAGAATTAATTTCATACGCAGTAGTAACTGATAAAAATGGTTTAGTAAAGTTATTAGAAAGAAATGGTATTGAATTACCAAACAATCCTTCTGATAATGAAGTAACCGTTGCTGTATTGATGGCAAATCAAAAAAGTGGCGTATTTAGAAATGAATTAAAAAAATATTTAGTAGGATTGGTTCCTGATGTAGCTAATTATACAACAGAGTTGGGTGGAAACATGAACTTTACAGGTACAGATGATTTTTCTTTTACTGCAGGAGATGATGAGTTTTTTAATGCAACTGCAAAAGCACCTAAAGTAAAACCAACTGCAGTTGAAGCAAGAGCTTTAAGAATTACAGATACAAACCCTACAGGTAAAACTAAAACAGGTCTAGTTTTAGCTAGTATTGGGGACTTCTTTAAAACCAATGTTCTTACTAGAGATAATATAAATGCAGGTGTACAAATTGGTTTAACAAGTTTAGCCAATAAGACTCAATCAAAACAAAATGCTGTAACTGCTCAGTCTTTAGAATTACAAAATTATCAAGATAGTTTAAGACAACAATTACCTAATGCTGCAAAAAAATCTAATACTATGTTATATGTATGGATTGGAGTAGGTGTATTAGCTGTTGGTGTTTTAGGATTTGTTTTATATAAACAATACAAAAAATAATGATTAATAATAAAAAAATATTATTAATTGGAGGTGCTTTGGTATTAGCATATATTCTTTTAAAAAAGAAAAATAAAAAGAAAAATAATACTACAGTTAGTGCAAATGGAGAAGAAAAGGTAGTACCGATATATCCAATTGATGTTAAACCAATGCCATGGATAGGTGTTCCAAATTCACTTCCTGAAATTAAGATAAATTAAAATGACTAAAGAGAATAAAGAATTATTATGGTTAGGCGTGTTTGCAATCGCTATTTATGCAGCTTATAAGGTGTATGAAAAGAAGTATCAATCAGTTCCTGATTCAGTAGTAATTCCAACAGAATTTGAAAATTAAATAACAAACAAAAACTAAGATTATGTACAAGGGTAAAAATTTATTGATTTTATTAGGTGTAGGTGCTGTAGCATACTACTACTTTATGATGAAGAAGAAAAAAAATGCAGTTTCTGCTCCTTCAACTGCATCAGCTAATTTCACAGGAACTATGGGATATTAATTTTAAAAATTAAAATTTAAAAAAATGTTAAAAGGTAAAAAATTATGGGTTGTATTAGGTGTAGGTGCTGTAGCATACTATTTATTTATGCAAAATAAAAAAAATAAAGCTGCTAAAGTAATTTCTGCTCCTGCAACTAACTTCACAGGAGACTTAAATGTTTTATCAAATCAAAATTTCACAGGAGATTTAGGTGTTCCTGAATACCAAAATGGCGTTGGTGTTGTACCAAGAGATACTGATGCGGCTGCTGCAAGAGCATACGCAGAATTAGCAAAAAGGAAGAAAAGATAATTTATGACAACTACAAAAAAAATATTATTATACGCAGGTGTTGCTGTAGTAGGCTACCATTTATGGAAATACTACAGTAAGCCTAAAAGTGTATTAGTAAAAGGTTCTGATGCTGATACTCCTGAAAAGGTAGAATATAGCACAGGGAAAGAAGGTATGATAGGTTCAGACGGGTCTTTAGATAGAATGATAAATTTAAAGAAGCCTATCTATGTTAGACCTAGAAATTCTATTCCTAATGTATATGATAGAGGTATTGGACAATTTATTAATGCTAGTGGTTGTGATATGAACGCAACAGGATTTGCTGATAACTTATCTTCAGCTTGTAATGCAAAAACAGTAAGAAAAGCACAGTCTACAAGTATTGATATTCCAATAATACCACAAAACTAAAAAATGAATAAAACAGTAAAATATCTTTTGATTTATGCTGCAGTAGCAGGTGGAGCTTATTTACTTTATAAGCAATATCAAGTTATGCAAAATAAACTAGATGGAGATTCCGCTTTAAAAAAGTGGAACGCACAACACAACTAAAAGAAAAACAATGGCAGAAGCGAAAGATATATTGGATAAGGTAAAACAATTAAAATCTAATTCTGAAAGCATGGCCTTAAAGAAAATGAAAGGAACCGTTTCAGGAGCTTTAATTGGTATGGGTGGAGGCTTATTAATAGGATTTACAAGAGGCTATAGCTTAGTCTCTTCTGCATTTGTAGGGGCTATACTTGGTGGTGTAATTTCTCAAGTTTTATTACCTAAACTGAATGACGATAATGAATAATAAGTATATTAAATTTGCAGCTTTAGCTGCTATAGCAGTAGGAGGTTACTTGGTAATTAAAAATTTACTAGGTAAATCAGCTAGTTCTGCTCCTGTTAGCACTACACCTACTTTGCCACCTCAAATAACTTCTCAAGATTTTCCTATTAAAAAAGGAAGTAAAGGGGATAAAGTAAAAGAAATTCAGCAAATTTTATTGGGTATTGATGCTAATGCACTACCTAAATATGGTGCTGATGGAGATTTTGGAAGTGAAACTGAATCAGCTTTATTTAAGTATTTGAATAAAAAGTCAGTAGATAAACAAGATGACATCGTTAATTTAAACGGATTAAAAGATGCTGCACAAGGACAAAATTTACAAAATTCTGTAAATTCTACTAGAATTGCTATCGGTAATCAAGTAATTCAAGATTTGAAATCTAGTGGAAAAAGCCTATATGCAAAAGAGTTCGTAGATGTTATAACGGGAGGTTTGGACTTTTCAGGCAGAGAAATTAATCCAACTTCTAAAACAGTTGTAACTAACGCTTTAATAGTAAATGGGTTCGAAATTAAAGGTACTAGTGTGTTACCGAGTGGGTATTTAAAAATTACTACAAGTGGTGGTGGATTATTAGGTGGATTTATCAAAGTAAGTCCATTTGCTGTCGTAGTAAAATAGTATATTTATATAAAAAATAACCATAAAAATGGAAGTAAATTTAGAAAAAAAGCTTACTGCCAACCAACTTTTTAAAGAATATAAAGACGAGGGAGGCACATTGAATTTTTCAGATTGGTTAACTAGAGAAAAAACTAAAGGTATTTTCCCTATTAATGCTAATCTAAATCAAGAAGTAGGTAGAAAATTAATTGATTTAAAACAAGAAGAAATGAATAAAACAGTTCTTGGATTTCCCGTAAGCACCTTGTTAATAGCAGGTGGAGTTATCATAGTAGCAATAGTTGCTGTTAATGTATTAAAAAAGAAAGCATAATGAAAAAAGATAATTTTATTTGGTGGGCTTTAGGTGGAATAGGAGCTCTTGCTCTTTATTATCATTATCAAAATAATAAAACGAAAAGTGTATCTATGCAAGACTTAGTAGTGGATGTTATTAATGAAGAGCAAGATAAGTATAGTACGCCTTTTCAAGCTGAGTACAATATTGTCATGCCTTCTGATTTAGTGTCAAAGAGAGTGAGAGAAAAGGGAGAACAATTAAGAGCAGGTAGATTTGCAATCCAACCTGATAAGGTACAAGCACCCTTATATTTATAAGATGCAGTACAAATTGTGGACAAGATATGAACCTGTAATGGTTAAAGTTGTGGTAAAAACAAGTTCTCCACAGCTTATTGTGTTAAAAGCGTTTGACCCAACACAAGCTAATACGGTTTTTATGGAGAGGGAAAAAACCATTGATGGAGTACAAGAGTTGTATGTGAGGATGCCATTATCCCCTAGTTCAACTGCTCTAGCAATTTATAATAAAAAAAATGGCAACTTACCAAAAGGTAAGGACAGTTCTTTCGAAGTAGTGGAAATCAAAAAAGAAGATTTGGACATCACTTTGTCTCGAACAAAAATGGACAATTCTTTAGTTAGAAATTTTGTTGCTTTTGCTCAGAAGTTTGCATTTAACGCAGGTTGGATTCAGGCTCCAAAAGATTATGTAAGTAGTGTAGGTGCTTTTAAAATTGAGTATTTACCTTATATAACAAACAACAAAACAAATGAAAAGATGGCTACCCCTGCTCGTATAAGTACCAAGAATGGTCGTATACAAGTATCAAGGGAATCATTTTTACCATTTACTATTCCAATGAGAATGGCAATCTTATTACATGAGTTTAGCCATTATTACTTGAATAGTGATATTTCTAATGAGACTGAAGCTGATTTAAACGGACTTACAATTTATTTAGGATTGGGCTACCCTATCAAAGAGGCCTATTCTGCTTTCATAGATACCTTTATCGGTTATCCAACGGAGCAGAACAAAAGAAGATATGATATAATCAATAGGTTCATAAAGGACTATATTGAAGAATATAAAATAAAAGATGTCTACGCAGTAGGCGAATAAAAATTAAAGTTATGGCAGATAAAGGAGCACTTAGAGTTTATACAGAATTACCATCTTGGGCAAAAGGTGTAGTTGTTGTTGGTGGCTTAGTTGTAGGCTATTTAGCAGTTACATCTATTCTCAAATCAATAAAAGCTAAGAAAAATAAAGAAGAATCATTAGCTGAAGTTAATAATGCAAATTCTGAATTGAACACTCAAATTCAAACAGGGAAAGGTCCAACTATTGCAAGAAGTACTGCTGAGGTAATGGCTAATGCTATTGTTGCAGCTTCAAATGATTGTGGTACTGAAGAGAAACAAATATATGCTCAATTTGATAAGGTTAATAATCAAGCCGATATACTATTATTTGTAGATGTATTTGGATTAAGAAAGAAAGTAAGATGCCCTTTCTCAGATGACCCTAGAGAATCTTTTTGGAGTAATTCTACACCACCAATGTCATTATCTGCTATGATTAATAGTGAATTAGATGCAACTCAAATTGCAACAATAAATAATAAATTAGCAAGTAAAGGAATAACTTATAAATTTTAATATATGGGACTTTTTGATGGACAAAAAAAGAAAGCAAATGATAGCTACTCACAGAAATATCCTTTAAGTGATAACATATCTAATTTACAAGCTTCTGTAAATGCAGCTAATGTAGAGTTAGTTGGTTTAAGAAATTACCAACCTGAAAAAGGGAGTGATAAAAGAGCTAGACAAAGAAACATTACTGCTTTATCTAATAGAATTATGCAGTTACAAAATAAGATTAAAGATTTAAAAAGTGGAATGAGTGGTAATGACATTTTAAGAATAGCAGCACCATCATTAACTCGATTAAGTGATGTTACTAGCAACAAGATATTAAATACCACCCCTTATAGTTTTCAAATACCTGCTTATAATAATCCAAAAATAACTAGTAACTTATTAGCTACTCCAAAATATGCTCCTGCTAAAACAACTGATGCTAGAGATTTGGCAGATTCAGTAGAAAATGGTCAAGGTCTTCCTGTAGATGGAGAACCAACAGGTGCTCAAGGAGATTATCCTCCTCCTTACGGAGTACAAGGCTCAAATTCTAAGTCAATTTTATTATATGGAGGTTTAGCAGCAGTATTGGGTTTTACAGCTTATTATATGTTTATAAAGAAAAAATAAAAAAAATGGCATTACCAAAATTAGGACCTACGGGCAAAAAGATAGCGACAGGAGCAGCAGTTGCAGGTGTATTAACACTTGCAGGGATTGGCATATCAAAACAAGCAGAACGAAAAAGAGTTTTGTCTACTGAAGATGAAATGCAGAAAAAATATCCATTTTCTGAAAATTGTCTTGAAATGCAAAAAATTAATAATTCTGCAAAGTTGGCTTTGGCTCAAATGGAATCTGAATCAGGTGGAAATGCGGGTACAAAAAGAGTAAGAGCAAGACAAATTGCTGCTTTAAAAGCAAGAATAATTGAAATTGAGAAGTATATACCGAGTTTAGATTGTTCACAAGCAGTTTTAAATCCTGATGCTTTACCACAGGATGCCCCTGCAGCAACATCTAATACAACTAAATATTTGTTATATGGAGTTGCGGGTGTAATTTTGTTAGTGGTATTTTCTAATTTAATGCGTAAAAAAGACTAATTATGGCAATAAAAATATTTGGTACAAATATTACAGGAGGCGAAGCTCAAAGAAAGGAGGCTGCTTCTAATACTATGTCAGGAAAATATCCTTTGACAAATGATTGTAATTTGATGAAGAGTACTATTGAGGCTGCAAAAGCTGAATTAGCTCAAATTAACGCAAGTAGACCATCTACTGCGGGTGGTAGGCGTATTAAAGCTAGAAATGCTGATGCTTTAAAAGTTTGGGTTAATGAAATGCAAAACTTCTTAAAGGATTTAACATGTGGAATTGTATATACTCCTGAAGGAATTAAGATAACTCCTGTAGCAACTCCTTCCGTAGCAACTCCTTCTGTAGCTGCGACTGTAATGCCTAGTCCAACTACACCTGCACCTAGTCAACCTATCATTTTTACCCCTGAAGTTGTTAAAAATTACGAACAACCAACACCTAGTCAAGCTATTATTTTTACACCTCAAGTTGTTAAAAATTACGAACAACCAAGTATTAAATGTGCGGATGGTACTTATGATGTAGCTAATGGGGTTAATCCTCCATGTGCAACAAAAGGTGGAGTATACTTACCTAGTTTGCCAACACCTGCACCTGCTCCTGTATTACCGAGTGGTCAATCAACAATAATAAGTGCACCTGCACCTGTGAGTCAACCGTTGCCATCTGCATCTATACCTCCTACAGTAGATTATGCAAAACTATATGATACTGCAGCTTTAGGTACAGCAATAGCACAATCTAATGGTTCTGCTCCTTCCCCTATTAGTGCACCTGCTGCTCAAGATGATACACAAAAATATTTAATGTATGGTGGTATTGCTTTAATTGGTGTTTTAGTATTAAATTCATTAACAAATAGAAATTAAAAATATTAATTATGGCTATAGAAATGATTGAAAATAACGATTTAGGTGCTTTAGCCGTAGGAAGGCTTGGGGACTTAAATAGTTTTATGGATGAGAATAAAGTCTATAAAAACTTTGCAGGAAATGAAGAAGTTTTTCAAAAAATAGATATTAACGAAGAATTTGAAAATCTTTGGGGTATCAATGTTTTTGGAGATGAAACTTTTAAAAGAAACAAAGCAAAGGCTAAAAGTGATGCAGAAGATTTTGTAAAAAAACTACCTAAAACTACTTGCGATGATTTAACAAGTAGCTTAGATAAGTTAGCATTATATATTGAAGCTCAAACTAAAGAATTAGGATTAGCTAAAGGACATGTAACTGAATACCCGAAAATTAGATTGGGAGTAGCTAGAACTGCAGAGGCTGATATGAAAATGAAACAACAAGATAAGCAATGTATAGCTATAGCTCAAAAAATTGAAAGTGAGCAAAAGAAAGCCGAGCTTATCAAGACCTTAACTAATGTATCTGAAGCTAGTGTACAACAAGCTAAAACAGACCTATTCGGGACCCCTGCAGGGCAGCCTTTGTATGCACCTGCAACAAGTGGTCAGGGAGCATTAGGTTCTGTTCAAAATGCACTTGGTGGTTCTAACAAAAATTTATTAATTTACGGTGGAATTGGAGTAGTTGCTCTAATTCTTTTATTAAGAAGAAACTAATAATGAAGTACTTAAAACCCGCATTGATAATTAGTGGATTAGGCGTAATTGGTTACGCCCTTTTCCGTTATTATAAGAAGCAAATAGACTTTGTAAAAGATATTCAATATACCATATCAGGGTTAAAAATTGTTAACATCGCTAAAGAAGATGTTACGCTTGAAATATTCTTAAAAGTCTATAACGCATCTAATGTGGAGGCTAAGGTTACTGAAATTTTCTTAGATGTAATGATGAATGGAACTAAAGTAGGTTCAATTAATGAGTCTAGTGAGTTCACAATTATGCCAACTAAAACAACCGAGGTAAGTTATAAGTTTAGCTTTAACCCTAGCTTAGTTATTAAAAATATTGTTAATATATTGACTTTGACTGTAGCATTGAAAGATGTTGTAATAGTAGCAGATGGGTATATGAAAGTTAAGAGTGGTTTCTTATCTACAACTATTCCATTTACATATCAAAACACATTAAAAAATCTTTTAAAAAAATAAGAAATGGGAGCAACTAATATATGGTCAAAAACAATTACTGATGATACACTAACTATATCAGGTACGCAAAATGTTGTTAGAGTATCAATTTTAGCAAGACAAGGACCTGTAACTCTTTTAGGTACAGCAACTTTTAATGGAGTTGCTTCTGATACTGTAACTTTTGCAACAGGACAAGGTGTAACTTTGACTGCAGCATCTACTCAAAATCCTATAGATGGAGTAACAGTAGTCGTTGCGGGTGGTGGAATAGCAGATGTGGTATTATCATATCAATAAAATATTAAAATGAAAAGTACAAATATTATATTATTTTTAGGTTTAGGTGTTGTAGGTTATTACATATATAACAAGACAAAAGGTGGTTCTAAATTAAATGTTAACTCATTAGTAGAAGAAAATTTGTCTAACATTACAAGTAATCTTCCAACTAATATTCCTGTAGCACCTCAACAACCAACTGCACCAACTGCACCTATTCCTATGCCAACTGCAGCACCTGCAACAACAACTAAATATACATATCCTGAAGGAATTGGTAAAGATGGTAAGAAATTTGAATTGAATGACGGGGATTATGTAGCAAACGGGGAAGAAACTGCTATTTTATATCAAGGTAAACTAAGACCTATGACTGCTGCTTATGCTAACAAATTTGCTGCGGGTACATGGGAAAGAACAAAAATTATAGATAATATAGTCTACAGCAGCATACCTAGAGGAGCTGTTTTGGATGTATAAAAAATATTTAAACAAAAAAAAATCATAAAAATGGAAGATTTTATTTTATCGGAAACAAGAACAATTTTTAACAAAGCCATAAAAAGATTCGCAAAAGATAATAAAAAAGACCAAATAGATGTGTCTTTTCTTTTGCGTTTGACCCCTGAAAGAGAAGTTGGTTATATGTATTGTCAAGACCATGCTCCATTAAGGGAAACTAACATCAAAGAGATACTAAATGTTAAAGCTTTTGATATGAAGGGATATACTGTTTTAGTTCCCCCTCAAATCAAAAAAATTATTGAGAATTTAGAGGCTCGAATGAGCTCAAATAATATAGAAGTATGTGTTTACCTAGATAGAGAAGACGAAGATGAAGTTCGTTATTTCGTATATCAAGATGGTAAATATATAAAAGAAATTAGTTTACTTGAATTGATTAAATAATTTGTAATGAGTAGTACATTTTTAGGAGGAGATACTTTTAGTTTTATTAGTGGCGGCTCAGGTGGCGGTGCAGGAACCGATGGTTCTGCGGGTACATCGGGAGTGTCAGGTACATCGGGTACTTCAGGTACTCTTGGTACTAGTGGTATAAGCTATGGCTCTAGCGGTACTAGTGGCGAAAGTGGGACTTCGGGTACATCAGGCTCTACAGGTTTAACAGGCTCTTCAGGTACAAGTGGTGCTGCAGGTTCTTCAGGGACTTCAGGAAATTCAACTGCAGGTACTGCAGGTTCATCAGGAACTTCAGGTATAACGCCTCAATCAGGAACTAGTGGTTCTGCAGGTACAAGTGGTGCTGCAGGTTCTAGTGGTACATCAGGCTCTTCAGGAAATAATGGCTCTAGTGGTACTTCAGGTGGTGAAGGTTCATCAGGTAGTTCAGGCACTAGTGGTGTTGATGCAACAGCAGGAACTTCAGGTTCTAGCGGTTCTTCGGCATCTTCAGGTTCTAGCGGTACTGCAGGTTCTTCAGGTTCTAGCGGTACAACAGGAACAGATGGTTCTAGTGGCTCTTCGGGTACAGCAGGTGCTAATGGCTCTAGCGGTACTTCAGGTATTGATGCAACAGCAGGTACTTCAGGTCAAGATGCAACAGCAGGAACAAGTGGCTCTAGTGGTACTTCAGGAACTCATGGCTCTAATGGTACTTCAGGAACATCAGGTTCAGCAGGAACTTCAGCAACTAGTGGAGTGGATGGTACAAGTGGTACAGATGGCTCTAGTGGTACTTCAGGTCAAGATGCAACAGCAGGTACTTCAGGTCAAGATGCAACAGCAGGAACTTCAGGTACTTCAGGTACAAATGGAACTTCAGGTTCATCGGCATCTTCAGGTTCAAGTGGTACTGATGGCTCTAGTGGTACTTCAGGTACATCAGGTTCATCAGGAACAGCAGGTTTATCAGGAGATAGATATAAAACAACTTCAATTACTGAATTTACCTTAGCAGGTTCAGGACAAATTACAATTACAATTGGTTTAGGACTTGCTTACTCAATAGGACAAGCCGTAACAATTGCATACGATATTAACAACATCCAATTTGGAGATGTTGTATCTTATAACTCAAACACAGGTATATTTGTATTTAATGCAACTACATTCGTTGGTTCGGGTACATATAATTTTTGGACAGTAAACTTGTCAGGTTCTGCAGGTGGAGATGGTTCTTCAGGAACTTCAGGTTCTTCAGGTACAAATGGTACTTCAGGCTCTACAGGAACAAGTGGTACAAGTGCAAGTTCAGGCTCTAGTGGTACAACAGGAACTGATGGTTCTAGTGGTACTAGTGCAGCAGATGGAACTTCAGGTGTCAATGGTACTTCAGGTACTGATGGTTCTAGTGGTACATCGGGTACTGATGGCTCTAGTGGTACATCGGGCACAAACGGAACTTCAGGTTCTAGTGGAACAAACGGAACAGACGGAAGCTCAGGTACTTCAGGAACTGATGGTTCTAGTGGAACAAGTGGAACAAACGGAACTTCAGGTACAGATGGTTCAAGTGGAACTAGTGGAACTGATGGTTCTAGTGGAACTAGTGGAACAAACGGAACAGACGGAAGCTCAGGTACTTCAGGAACTACAGGTACAACAGGTACTTCAGGTAGCTCAGGTACAACAGGTACAAGCGGAACAGACGGTAGTTCAGGCACAACAGGAACTAGTGGTACTTCAGCAAGTTCAGGAACTTCAGGTTCATCAGGAACTAACGGAACTTCAGGTTCAAGTGGTACAGATGGCTCTTCAGGAACTTCAGGTTCATCAGGAACTACAGGAACTTCGGGTACTGCGGGTATTTCAGGAGATAGATATAGAACAGTTTCTACAAGTACAGCTACTTTAGGAGTTGGTGGAGCAATAACTGTTGGTACAGGATTGGCTTATTCAGTAGCTCAATCAGTAATAATCGCTTATGATGGTGCAAACTATCAAATATCAGAGGTAATTTCTTATAATTCAGGTAGTGGTCAATTAACTTATAGTGCACCTATAGACACAGTAGGTTCAGGTACTTATTCTTCTTGGCAAGTAAACCTTGCGGGTGCATCAGGAGGAGATGGAACTTCAGGTACTAATGGTACTTCAGGTAGCTCAGGTTCAAGTGGCTCTAGCGGCTCTAGCGGTCTTTCAGGTTCAAGCGGTACAGATGGTTCAAGTGGAACTTCAGGTTCAAGCGGTTCTTCAGGTACAGCAGGTGTTGATGGTACTTCAGGTACAGACGGTTCAAGTGGTACTTCAGGAACTACAGGTACAGATGGTTCAAGTGGAACTGCAGGAACAGCAGGAACTTCAGGTCAAGATGCAACTGCAGGAACTTCAGGTTCAAGCGGTACAACAGGCACAAGTGGAACAAATGGTACAAGTGGAACAGATGGTTCAAGCGGAACTTCAGGAACTACAGGAACAGATGGTTCAAGTGGTACAAGTGGAATAGATGGTTCAAGTGGAACTAGTGGAACAGACGGTTCAAGTGGTACAAGTGGAATAGATGGAACTGCAGGAACTGATGGTTCAAGCGGTACATCAGGTACAAACGGAACTTCAGGTTCTAGTGGAACTTCAGGTACAACAGGAACCGATGGTTCAAGTGGTACAGCAGGAACAGATGGTTCTAGTGGTACTAATGGGTCTAGTGGAACTGCAGCTACTTCAGGTACAACAGGAACAGATGGTAGTTCAGGAACAGCAGGAACAACAGGTACTAGTGGTACTTCAGGTACTTCAGCTTCAAGTGGTTCATCAGGTACAGCAGGTACTTCAGGAACAAATGGTACAGCAGGTACATCAGGAACAACAGGTACAGATGGTTCTAGTGGTACTAGTGGACAAGATGCAACTTCAGGAACAGATGGTTCTTCAGGAACATCAGGTACTACAGGTACAAGTGGTACTTCAGCTACAGATGGTTCTTCAGGAACATCAGGTACAAGTGGTACTTCAGCTACAAGCGGAACTTCAGCTACTGATGGCTCTAGTGGTACAACAGGTACTGATGGCTCTAGTGGTACTTCAGGTCAAAATGCAACAGCAGGAACTAGTGGTTCATCAGGAACTAATGGTACTTCAGGTACTTCGGGTTCAGCAGGTACTGCGGGTTTATCAGGAGATAGATATAAGTCAGCTTCAATTTCTTCATATACAATTGGTATAACGGGTTCTTCAGGTACTATAACAATAGGTACAGGATTGCAATGGACAACAGCACAGTCTGTATTAATTGCTTATGATGCTGCTAACTATGTTATTGCTGAGGTAAATTCATATTCTTCAGCTACGGGTATAATGACATTTATAGTAGTTGACCCTATTGGTTCAGGTACTTATTCTTCTTGGCAAGTAAACCTTGCGGGTGCTTCAGGAGGAGATGGTACATCAGGTACATCAGGCTCTAGTGGTACGGCTGCAACAGCAGGTACTTCAGGTCAAGATGCAACATCAGGTACTTCAGGTCAGGATGCAACATCAGGTACTTCAGGTAGTTCAGGTACAAGCGGTACTTCAGCATCAAGTGGTAGTTCAGGTACAAGCGGTACTTCAGGTACTAGCGGTACTTCAGGAACAACAGGTACAGATGGCTCATCAGGAACAGCAGGAACTTCAGGTCAAGATGCAACTGCAGGAACTTCAGGTTCAAGCGGTACAACAGGTACTAGCGGTACTTCAGGAACAACAGGTACAGATGGCTCAAGCGGTACAACAGGTACTAGCGGTACTTCAGGAACAACAGGTACAGATGGCTCAAGCGGTACAACAGGCACTTCAGGTACAAGTGGAACTGCAGGAACAGCAGGTACAACAGGTACTTCTGCAACTTCAGGTGCAACTTCTGTTTATTCAGGTACATCAGGTTCAAGTGAAACATTACCTTTAGCTGAAGCTACTACAAGTACTACAACTACTACTACAACAGCACCATAAAATATTGAAAAAATATGCCTACATATTCCAATATAACATTTCAAATTCAACCGAATTTATTATTCAAAACACATGATTTTGTAACTGCAACTAGTCCACCAAATGTATCAATATACGGACAAGTAGTTTCATATAACTCGACAACGGGAGATTTAGTTATTACGCCCTTAACTTATTCAGGGGATGCAGGTTCGTATAATTCATGGACTGTAAGTTTAGCAGGTTACAATGGTTCTAGCGGTACTTCAGGTACTTCAGGAACTAGTTCTATATCAGGTTCTGCAGGAACATCTGCTACTTCAGGAGAAAGCTCATCTAACGGTACTTCAGGAACTAATGGTTCGAATGGTACTTCAGGCACATCTGCTGATTCAGGTTCTGCAGGAACATCTGCATCTTCGGGAACTGCAGGGCAAACAGGAACTTCAGGTACAAGCGGTACTTCAGGTACTTCAGCAGTATCAGCAACAAGTGGTACTTCAGGAACTTCAGGTTCTATTGGAGCTTATGGAAGTGCAGGAGGTTCAGGAATAAGTCGTTCTTCAGGAACAGCAGGAACTTCAGGTTCATCGGGCGTTACAGGTCCTCAAGGTCCCACAGGTGCTCAAGGTCCCACAGGTGCTCAAGGTCCCGCAGGAGCAAAAGGTACTTCAGGTTCAAGTGGTGCTCAAGGCCCTACAGGTCCACAAGGTCCACAAGGCCCTACAGGCCCACAAGGTATTCAACCTGCTTCAGCTCCTACAGGTGCTGCAGGTGGTACAGGTCCAACAGGTAGTTCAGCAAGTTATAACCAAAACTTAAATGTTGGTGCAGGACCTATAGTATTTGGTACTTTAACAGGAAGCCAATATTTATTTACTTATGGTAGATATTATACAGCAGGAGACCAAGGTAAAGGAATTGCTAGTAATGTTGCTCCTACTTGGCAAGGATTTGGGTTTGGATGGGCAACTAATGCTGCTTTAGGTGGTGTTTATTTCTATAATCCATCTTTAAGAGAATTAAAAAAAGATATACAGCCTTTTGTAAAATCGGCTATGGATATTTTAAATAGAACAGAAATAGTTAGTTATAAACTTGATTCAGGAGTACATGATGATGTAACTTTAATTGGATTTATTGCAGAAAATACTCCTGCTGAATTAGCAACAGAACAGCACGATAAAATGGATAATACCAACACTTTGAGTGTTATTTTAAAAGCAATACAAGAAATTGATAATAGAATAATAGCTTTACAAAATAAGAAAAATGCCATACGCTAATATAAACATAACAACGACAACAGGATTAGCTTTTGTAACAGGAGATAATGTGCAATTAAGCTATGATGCTGATAATTATATTATTGGAATTGTAGTTTCTTATGATTCATCAACAGGTGCTATGACTGTAACTCCAACAAAATCGGTTGGTAGCGGAACTTATAGTGATTGGATAGTTTCATTGACAGGATTAAGTGGTTTAAGTGGAACTTCAGGTGTAAGCGGCACTAATGGAACAAGTGGTTCTGCAGGAACTTCAGGAACGGATGGTAGTTCAGGTACAAGTGCAACAAGTGGTACATCTGCTTTGTCAGGAACTTCAGGTTCTACAGGTACTTATGGAACTTCAGCTTCAAGTGGTTCTAGTGGACTTTCTCAATTATCAACAGTAAATGGAACTTCAGGTTCATCAGGAACAAGTGGTTCTTCAGGAACTTCTGCAAGTTCAGGCTCATCAGGTATTGCAAATCTATCAGGTTCTTCAGGAACTTCAGGCACAAGTGCTTCAAGTGGTGCAACAGGTGCTAGTGGTAATAGTGGAGTTTCAGGAGTAAATGGCCCAACAGGTCCAACAGGCCCAATAGGTGCTCAAGGTCCTACAGGAGTAGCAGGTTCTTCAGGTGTTTCAGGAGTAAATGGTCCAACAGGAGCACAAGGTGGTGCAGGTGGTCAGGGACCAACAGGCCCTCAAGGTCCTTCAAGAACAGGTCCTCAAGGTCCAACAGGCCCTACAGGAGCACAAGGTCCTCAAACAGTTTATAATCAGGCTTTGAATACAAATAGTAATGTTTCCTTTTATTCTATGGAAGGTGCAGGTCCATTATATGCTCCTATATTTTATGTTGCTGACGGGGCTCAATTTAATGCTGCATTTGACTATTTACCGCATGGTTGGATAGGCGATTCTGCTAATTGGTATACTTATGGTGCGGTGGGTGCTGCTTATTTTTTCGGTACTTCTACTCAAGAGGTAAAAAAGAATATTGAGCCATTTACAAAATCTGCTATAGATATTATTAAGCAAACAGATATAGTATCGTATAAGTATGATTTAGATGATTTAGAACAAAGTGAAATCCCTAAAATAGGATTTATTGCAGATGATACACCAAAAGAATTATCAGGCGAAAACCAAGATATGATGGAAATAAACTCAACTATTGCAATTGCCATAAAAGCAGTTCAAGAATTAGACGAAAAAATTATAAATTTGTAAAATAAATAAGAATATTATGGCTATAACTTACCGTTGGGAAATTTTAAGACTTCAAGTACAACCTACTTCTAATGGTAGAGAAAATGTATTATATAGGGTACATTGGAAATTATGCGGAAAAATAGTAGATGAAACAGGAGAGTATGAATCTAGCATAGAAGATGTTACTACTTTACGATTTAACCCTAATGATGGTTTTTTACCTTTTGAGGAGCTTGTGCAAAATCATAATGTTATTGTAGGTTGGATTGAAGACAGAGAAAATTCAAGACAAAGAAATATGGCTTGGAGAAAAGAAAAGCTAAATGCTTTAGTCATGGCAAAGAAAAATCCGCCAATTGTTGACTATCATGCAAATGGAGAACAAATTCAAACATTTTAGTAAATGGCATATTCTAATATAACACTTACTTGTAGTACAAACCTTAGTTTTAGGACAAATGATTTTGTACAAGTTACTTATGATGAATTAAACTACTTCGTAGGAAGAGTAGTTTCTTATAATGCAGGAACGGGTGTTATGGTATTAACTCCTAGTGTAAGTGTTGGTAGTGGTACTTTTTCACAATGGACTGTATCTTTAGCGGGAGAGAATGGTACAAACGGAACAAGTAATATTTCAGGAACTAATGGTACAAGCGGACAACATTCAACAAGCGGAACTTCAGCATCAAGTGGTACTTCAGGAACTAATGGGTCTGCAGGTACTTCAGGATTAAGTAATTTATCAGGCTCAAGTGGTACATCAGGGACTAATGGGTCTTCAGCAACTTCAGGTACTAGTGGTACTAATGGACTTAGTAATGCAAGTGCTTTATCAGGTTCAAATGGTACAGCAGGAACGAATGGTTCAAGAGGTTCATCAGGTACATCAGGTACAAGTGGCACTTCAGGTTCTAGCGGTGTAGGTGGTCTTTCAGGAACTTCGGGTTCATCAGGAACTTCAGGTGCTACAGGTCCTCAAGGACCAACAGGCCCTCAAGGTCCTACAGGTGCTGCAGGTTCGAATGGTACTTCGGGTTCATCAGGTGTAAATGGTGGTA
>Ga0208974_1000163_pt1 | contig 28968 bp, 50 predicted proteins | sample GreLakmeER15MSRF_FD_187699 | JGI IMG/M metagenome (GOLD analysis project Ga0208974, IMG submission 187699) | Freshwater lentic microbial communities from great Laurentian Lakes, MI, USA - Great Lakes metaG ER15MSRF (SPAdes) | ecosystem: Environmental > Aquatic > Freshwater > Lake | place: Great... | reverse complement strand
AATCTCTGAATTGGATATAGTGAAAGAGAATTTATCATATGAAAAGATATTCTTCCCTAATGAGTCTTGGAACAGGGTAAAACTAGTAGAACATGTAGAGTTAACTAAAGGATTTATAATAGCTCACGGTGACGTAGTTAGAAAGAAGGGTGGTATGTCTGCTGTTGGATTGTTAGAGAAATGGTATTGCTCAATGATTGTAAACCATACTCACAGAATGGGTTCCTCATTTCAGAGGTTGCCATCTATAGGAACTCAGGAAGAGAGAATTATAAGAGTTTATGAGAATGGATGCTCTTGTAAAATTGAAGGGTGTTCTTATGCATCAGCCGTCAACTGGCAAAATGGGTTCTCAATCGTCAATTACAGTGATAAAAACGTGGCAGTTGAGCAATGTTTAGTAGAAAATAAAGCGGTTTCTATATCTACTTTAGGTAAAACTTTAAGAGTTTAACTTAAATAGTTGTATGAATTTCAAAGAATTCGTATATCCTGATCCTGCTATTAAATTTGAAAAACTCAGAGAAGAGTCCATAAAAGATTCTACTCCTAGAGATTTCGAAGTTAGTTTCATAGATACTAAGAACAATTTCGTAAAGAAAACAACTACAGCCACTAACAATAAAGAAGCTTTGCAGAATGTTATATATAGGGCATTTGGCGAGAATCTGTTAATAGGGTTTAAATCTGTTGGATATGCAATGGGTGCTATATTAAAAAACGTTTCTAGGTTTCAAGCTAATGTGAAAGACTTGAAACATAATATATCTTTCAAAGAAAGTAAGTTGAAAAACACATTGAAGTAATTAAATAATAGTCAATATCTGATAAATATTATTAGATATGGATACACAACATATAATGACTAACAAAACAAAACTTTGGATACACATTGGATTGGCTGCTATACCTACTATTGTGTTGGGGTTACAAGATTATAAGACGTTATCTGATATATCTGGCATTAAATGGATAATGTTAATCCTTAACTGTTTAGTTCAAGCCTTGAATGCTTGTAAGGCATTTACAGACACTTCTAGTGGTAGAGAGGCAGTCCAAAAGGAAGAAGTTAAGAAACAAGAACGAGAAGATATTAAGAATTTAACTTCTAGTATATCATTATCTGCTTAATTTCCGCTATAGGTTTCTCTTATCTTAGAGAAAATATTGGAGAACTTTTTACGTCTGTTTTTAACGACTTCCGATTCTGTTAACGGTTCATCTATTACAGGTTCTTCCTTTTTAAGTGTGAAATTGCTTACAGTGTTACCGTAAATATCCCCTAAATCTTTAATGTCCTTTTTAGAGTTTTTCATTATATTAAAATTTGGGGGTTCAACTTCAAACTTTTAGCCAATTCTTTAGCTTCCGTAACATCTTTACAAGGATAGTCACCATTAGGGGAAGATAATAGAAATGGAGCATTAGTTAATTGGTAAGAAACATTTCGTTTAATCATGCTATCAAACGGTTTCTTTTTAACACTTTCCTTTATGATTAAACTTTTCAGTGTTTGGAAGATTGATTCTGCTTCTTGTTTATCAGTAGTTTTCACGGATTTGTCTTTATTATAAACGTTGTCCTCATACCAGTTTATAATCCAATCTGCCGTTTCTTCTTCTTTGACCAATTCTATTTTATTTATCCCCACAGAATATGACATGATGGCACCTTTCCTCATGTTTTCATATACTTTTGACATGCTTCTAAAATCTTCGCTGTGTTTCATATATGTTATATTTAACACAAAGATAAGAATTAAATCTATATTAAAAACACCTAAAACGTCTAAATTTTGCTGTTTTTCCCTTGTTTTATGCTTAAACTCCCAATTAAAAATTAAACTATTTATCCAAAACGCCGCAAAAAACTGACAACAGAATTTTTTTTCATGTATTTCATAAACTCTTAAACGGGAACACTTTAAAAATTGAAATATATTCTTTTTAGAAATAATATCTATGAAAATTTCGGGATTATAATTTAGGAATAGTGGAGCCTGTGTGCAAAACGATTTAGTTCTTGCCTTTTTAAAACGGTTTGATACTATGCTAAACATGAAATTAAATTTGATCGATGAAGGGTTGAAGAGTTCGGATACTGTAACAATTTCCGAGCATCTATTAAACCGTGTTAAGACCAATATACCAAAAATAGACAAGGTGTTAAATGGTGGGTTCGTGAAAGGACAGGTGTTTGCTCTTATTGCAGAAGCAGGAACAGGTAAAACCACTATGCTCTTAGGCGCACTTGCAAACATGCCAAATGTCAAATCAGCGTATTTGAGTGGAGAAGAATGTGAGGAACAGCTTGCCCTTAACTGTCAGAGAATTGGTGTCAAGGTTACAATCGGCAACGTTAAAAACATCGAAAAGATTTGCCAGTTAATCAAAAGAGAAAAACTGGAACTTGTAATACTCGATTCCATACCTTCTTTGGAGACTACCCAAAAAATGAAGAAAGTTGATGCTCAGAGATATATTGCCAACACCATTGTTGACATTGCAAAGTCTACTGGTTGCATTATTGGGTGTATTCTACATATGACAAAGGGTGGCGTGTATAAAGGCGGAAGCGAAATAATGCACACCATAGATTCAGAGTTCTACCTTAAAAGGGATAAAACCAATCCAAACATCAGGATTCTATCATCCAAGAAGAACAGGTTCGGTGGAAGTAATATCCAAGAAGAGTTGTTGATGACATCTAAAGGATTCGATTTCTTCTTTGATCCAGAAAAGTATAAAAACATAGTCGTTGAAAATCTCAGTTCAAAAGTCATAAAACTTTTGAAAAACTGTGAAAACACCTTGAAATATAAAGATTTGTTGAATTTCGAAGAATCTGAAGAGAAATTGATTTTCGATATTCTCGATGAATTGATTGTCAGGTTCAACGGTTTTAAAACTGGAAGCATTAAAAATAAAGACCTACTTTATTATGTTTGCGACATAGACATTGATAAACTGTCGGCTAAATACACTCGCCAAGGATATATATTCTCATGAATAATTTAGAGCAATCCTATATAAATGGTATAGAATTCGCATTGAAAGCTGTTAATGAAAAACTTAATGACTTGTTGACCAATCCGAATACTGCTCAATCTTTAAAAGGTAGCAAGTTCGAGTTTTTGGAACCTGTAAGAGATTTAAAACTTTCTGTGGGATTACCATCTACATCGAATGATACGATACTTGACAGTCTTAAAAACCGTGTTATTATGTATGAGAAATTGTGCGAAGAAATCTTACAAACCACTAAAGCAAAGAAAGTGAGAACTAGGATAATTTCTACTTTAGCAAAAAGCGAACAAATCTAAAATGAATACTACAAATATACTAAAGAAGAGCTTAAATTTATAAACTTTAAATGATATGAAGAAAAAAAGAACACGTAGATACAGGGAAAAATATTCCGATAGAACGCTAACTGTTGCTTCTACTCATAGTGAACATAGGATTCATGATTTTATCAAAGGTTGGGGGACAGTTGCCAAGGACGGAAAATCTATTTTATGGGATTGTTGGAGGCCGATAACCAAGAAACGATCAAGAGAACTGGAAAAACATTGGGAAAAAAATCCACCATTCTCCAAAATTGCGTTTCCGAATATTAAAGGGTTATTTCCTATGGAAGCTCCTAATCTTACCATAGAAGAAATAGTTTCTGTTCAGCCAATGAAAGAGATAGGCGATAAATTCATTCAATTTTGTAAAGAAATAGTTTCCGTGCAGCCTATTGATGAAACACTAAAATTCCCAACGGAAGAAATATCACCAATAAAAGACAATGAATAACACAGAAACGAAAAAAAGAGGGGATTTTTTGGAAAATTTGGAAAACGTTAAAACCTTCTACAGACTATATAAGTCATCGAATGGTAATTGTCCATTATGTAAATCGGAACTTGAATATTCTCATCTAGGAGAATATTGCGAAACTAAAAAATGCACCTATATGGACGGAACAGCATTTCTAACAGATGAACAATACGAGAAATTCAAACACCTTATCAAGCAAGAACCTAAAAAAGATTATGAAGGATAACAAAGAACTTCATATTTAGGATGTCCTTCATTGTCATATCCTAATTTCTCCCAACTGAATGATATCCTTGAGTTTATGACTTCAGGATGTTCTTCTAAAGGACTCACATTCTCCCCTGTTCTTCTAAAAACTAGTAACCTATGTCCTTTATCCCCCAATATTAAGTCTCCATGAACCATATCTAAATGGAATCCAACGTCTTTCAAAGCACCACCCAACACTGAAACTGCTTTAGAAGGATTTCCGAATCTTCCATTACCATCTAAACCAACTTCAGCCATTTTTTTATGTATGGCTTTCTTTTCTTTTGGGAGTAATTTATGCCCATGTCCTGAACCAGCCTTAGATTCTGAAAGACCTTCAAATCCTTCATCATCTAATATTTCAATTGCAGCATCTTTGGCAGAATCCCATGCGTTTTGAAAATCGCCACTTATTAATAAATCTGCTATGCCCTCAACATGATTAGCAACTGTTGCAGTATCGGCTAAATCGGCTAATTCCATTCCTATCTTTTTCTCTACTGCAATAGATATTAATTTGTAAGCGGCTTTTTGTTCTCCAAATTCAGCCATCCACTTTTTAACAGTTACTATACCTGCATCACTTAATCCCTCTTTCAATATGCGAGAATATGCCTCAGTCAACATTTTTAAATCTTTGTTCATATAGTTATTTATCGCGTTTAACGAATTTATTGAGAGATTCCATAATTTTACCGAATATTTGCATTTTATGGTCTGGTTTCAACTTGTCCATTATAATTTTAGGGATAGCTTCGATTGGGGTATTCTTGTTTTTTAAAATATTAGCAAAAGTTAAAGTCGATTGATAACTGGTTACTATAGCGTTCAATATGCGTTCAGGTATTTTATCCACTGAATCTTTCTTCAAGTATATTTCTGCTAATTGACACGATAAATGCGGATTTTTGGCTATTACTTCAATCATGTTTTCTGGCACATCTCCTGAATATCCTCTGTTATGTCCTAAATGTGGATTAATACCATTTAAAAGTAATGCAACATATTTAAATGTTGTTGTCGCGTTTCCCAATATCGAATTTATAATCTCTTGTGGTATCAATGTAAAATCGCCTAATGTATACATACTATAAGCTACACCATATGAAGTCTCTGAATCTGTAGTTACGGCATCAAATAAACATTTAGGTATTTTCTTTGCGTTTTCTTTGTCTTGTCTTATAAAATAATGTATCAAATCTTTAGCTTTGATAGCTGCAAGTTCAGTGGATGCTTGACATATTTTGCTTAACATCTCTATAGGAATATCGTTTATATCATCTATTAAATATATTATGAAGTCGAACGATTTTTGTAAATCTTTGCTTATTAGTTTTAAGAAACTTTTAGGTATTGTTTTCCAATCCAGTGTATAATCTATGTATTTCAATCGGGTTTTTAAGTGATATACGAAAACATAAGAAGATGATGGAGATTTGAGCAAGTCTGTCAACATGACCTTTGGTATATTATTATAGAAATTTTCATCGAATCGTATCATTTCCACTAGAAAATCTGTAATGGTGGTAGTCCCGATTTTAATAATTGGCTGAAACACATTTTCTGGCATGTCTTTAATTTGTAGCCCATTATCTTTCAAAAATCTGCAAAACGTTATAGCTCTAAGGGAAGTAGTAGAAGCCAACAAAGAACTTACTGTAATCCATCTATTCCTTTCAGATGGGCTAAGAGATTTAAAGTCATCAGATGTTAATGTATGCCCAATTCCCAAATATTCATTTCGCATTTTTTTATCCAATTCTTTGAATATTACATTTTTAGTGTATCCAGCTTTTACATACTCCATTTTTTCGTTATATGTAAAACTGTTGAAATCCCCTCCTTGGAATTTTTTAAGTTTCTCCCTCTCTACATCTGATATTGGGTCATTCTTAAAGATTTTTTTCTCGAAAGCTGGTAACAATTCAGGAAACTGTTTTATCGCATCTTCTACTGTTACATCTTGGGTTCCATGTCCTTGACTTCCATTATCTGCCCAAGTCCATTGATACTTTCCACTAGATTGTGCATCCATAACAATCATATGACTAGGATCAACAAATGTCAACCCGTTTTCTAATCTGTTTGAATCTTTATGCTTCAATCTCACAAAATAGAATGTAGAACCTGCTCTTAAACGATATGCTATATACATGTTTCCACCTTCTTTTCTGGAAATACAAAAAGTATATCCTTGTCCTAAAAGAACTGTTTCACCCTGATGACTGGCTTTATGTATTATGATGTTATCGTCCTCATACACCTTCAATCTTTCCTTTATTACATCTAAAGATTCTTCATTGTTCTCAATCGCTTCAGGTGCTTCAGCAGGGAAATTGGCATCTAAAACATTCTCCAACTCTTTCCACTTATACTGAAATGGGTCTTTTTTCACAATTTTAGGATTTCCCTTATATTTTTCGAACCTTTTCAGATAATCTTTAACGGTTTCCTCTGTAAGTGTTTCATCCTCACCCATGAATTTACTCACTAGTTTCTTAATAGTGCTTTCTGAAAATTCTAACAGAAGAGTAGAATATAAAGCAGTCATTTTTGCATTGTCCGTAATCATTATCTACTATTTATCTACTATTTATCTGTTTTGGGTTGACATTCCATCAATTCCATGTTTAAATGCTACCATGCAAGATATTCTATCCGACTACCGAAAACCCGAAACTAACATTGTGGAAATTAGTGAAAGGAACCTAAAAAAGCTAGGGTTTGAACAGCTTAAAGCAGGAGAAGCACAAAAAGGGGATTTGCTTTGCTTGGCTAATAAAGATAGAGACTTGTGGGCTGAACTAGATGGACATAAATCTCCTGCTGTAACAAGTTTTATAGTATTCTCAAATAGAAAGTGATTTTATACTCAATCTAATGTTAACAAATATCTTAGTTTATTGATAGTTCCTAAGATTTCATCACGAATATTTAATAAATCTGTTTCATCTGGAATTTCATCACTCATACTTTTTAAATATTTTGTGAAATCATTCAAATAGTTTTCTACCGTAACTTTATCATCTAAACTTTTCAATTCTAATTTATATGTAATATTAGTTTTAGGCTTTCCAAACCTTCCCATATAAGTTTCAACAAAATTATCAATAGAATCATCTAATTCTTCGTATGTTTTGCCAAATGCTTTATGTTGTGCGTAAGAATTAGTTTGCCAATGAAATATTCTTACTTGTTGCTGATATCTAATTAATGGTGCTATTATATTCATTTTCTATTATTTATCCTTTATATCATAATTTGATAATTTTTTATCATCTATAAATTATATGTTGACAGTTTGCACCTTCTATGTTTTAATGCATCCATGAAAAACAAAGCAACTATATTTGAAAACAATGAGGTTAAAATTTTCCGTTCTAATGAAATCAATTTTAACTTCAGTAAAATAACTGGCAGGATGGAAACTTGGGGTAAGACCAAAGATGAAGACCCTTTCTATTCACCTTATGGGCCGCTTCATGCAGATATAGAAATCTGTGCGGGAGACAGTTGTAAAATTTCGTGTCCGTTTTGTTATAAAGGCAACACATCCAAGAACTTAGGAGACAGTTCATACATGACATTGGACACGTTTAAAAAGATGTTTGCCAAATTTCCGAAAACTATATGTCAAATAGCTTTTGGTATTACTAGCCTAGACGCAAATCCTGACATGTTTCCGATATATGATTTTTGCAGAGAAAATGGGGTAATTCCAAACATGACAGTTTCTTCAGCAGATACCCCAACCGATGAAGTTATTGATAGAGTTGTTAAAACCTGCGGTGCTATTGCCATTTCTGTATATGGCAATCAACCAAAGGAATCTCGTTACACCCTTATCAGAAGATTTATAAAAGCTGGAATGAACCAGCTAAATATACATTTTATGGTGTCAAAAAGTTCGCTAAAAACGGCTTATGAACTTTGCACAGATTTAATTCTAGACCCAACATTAAAGGCTGTGAATGCCACGGTTTTCCTAGGGCTTAAACCTAAGAAGAGAGGAGAGGCTTTTCAAGTGACGGAAAATTCCGAATTTGAACATCTTGTTAATTTCTGCTTTGCAAGTGGTTTAAAATTTGGTTTCGATTCTTGTTCTGCTGCTGGATTTGATAAAGCGGTTTTAGAGAACCCTGCTTTATCAGATGAACAAAAGAAATCTTACATTACTATGAGTGAAAGATGTGAAAGTAGCAGATTGAGTTTTTATGTAAATGTCAAAGGTGAGTATTCCCACTGTTCATTTGGTGAAGACATGGAAAAAGGTTGGGGTATTAGTTTATTGAAGGAAGATATTGACTTTATGAAAGACGTTTGGCACCACGAGAATTCTAAAAAATTCCGTGCTGAATTGAAAACGTTGAATTGTGAGTGTCCATTATTTCCTGAGATTAGAATTGAGAACAGGGAAGGGAATAAAACCTTGACTTAACCTCAAAACATTATAAAATACTAGCATGAAAACCAGAACAGGATTTGTGAGCAATAGTAGCTCTAGTAGCTTTATAGTAGGAATTGGCAGAATTTCCGAAAAGGATAAATTTAATACTTGGATGAAAGAGAATAAAGTGGAAACAGACTATGACGTTGACGTTTTAAAACTGAAAGATATTAAAGAAGGGAAATTTTATGAAAGTAAAATCCGTAATGGAAAAGTTACTATAGATTCTTTTCAGTCTTCAGCTTGCACTAAAATTGAAACTGATGAGGATGAATTCTTCGTGGTGAATTATGCTGGCAATGAAGGCGATAGTGCTTTTGAATCTGGTGAATGGGGAGACATTGATTACGATATTGATGTATATGATTATCTCACTAATAATGTAAAAAAAGCAATACAAGCATTTTCAGACATAAACAGTGGAATAGACACATCTACTGCTGATCAATCAATGGGTGCAGGAAGAAATGGATAAATAACCAACATAACACAAATATATGAAAACAAGAACAGGATTCGTAAGCAATAGTAGCTCTAGCAGTTTCATCATAGGACTGTCTAATAAACCATCTTGTGTTGAAGATGTTCACAAAGAACTTTTCGACACTGATGAAGTTAGAGAGTTGGAAGCACTTTATGATGGAGACGATACATATACTACACTTGATGTAGCTCAACAGGTATATGAAGATGTATCTAAACAAAAACCTACTAATGTTGATAAAGGAAAGAAAGAAATATTGGAAAACATCAACAGTGGATGGTTTGAAGGTATGCCTGATTATAATTATGGTGATACAGAATCCACCAAATTTAGAAGAAAATATCGTGAAGAAACTGGTGAGGAAATACACTACGATAAAACCCCGAAGGACATTTGGGAAAAATATCAAAACATCCAGAAAAAAGAATCCGAAGAAAGACGAAAAGAATTAGATAAAGCTGCTGATAGATTATTTGAAAAACATCGTGACAAGTTTTCCGATAAGAAAATCTACTTTTTGTCTTACAGTGACAACGATGGAAGTTTTCAGTCTTTCATGGAGCATGGTGGAATCTTCGATAAAATCCCTAATATAACAATTAGCAATCATTAACATGAAAACAAGAACAGGATTCGTTAGCAATAGTTCATCTTCAAGTTTTATTATAAACCTTGCTGATGTTTCTACATATGAACTTAAAGCTATTACTGAATATTTGGACGATCCGACAAAATCTGATCCATATCCTGATGATTGGAGTTATGAGATAGATTACGATAAAAACGTAGTTGAAGGATATACCATTATGGATAATGAAAACTTCAGTAATTGGTTGGAAGCTCATAATTTATCCCACAAAGTTACTATAATAGGAGATTGATATGACGGACAAGGAATTTTTCGACATATTGATTGATATAACAGATGTAATATATAAAGAATGTCAAGATGTTCCCCATGATATAGGAACTAAAATAGGAACCATAATAGGAAAACATCTCGACAACAAAATCTTTGACGCTGAAACATTTAATACATATAAATGGAATCGAGATGTAATGAGAGATATGGCAATTGAAAGTTTTAAAGAATCAGATAAAATATTTATTGAAATGGTAAACAGGTTGGTCAAAGAAAATAAAAACGAGCAATTCAGGAAAGATTCTAATATGTTTGTAACTCCTGAAGAAGCGTTAATCACTTGGAATTGTTTGGTGGATGAACAAGTGTCTTTAAACCACTTGGAAGGTGTGTTAGAAGCAACGGAGAAATATTTGAATGATTATCAAGAAGCACAGAAAGCACTAGATGAATTCACTTGGAAAGAGTTGAAAGCAGATGAAAAATCTTGACGTTTTAATGCGAATACTCTATAGTCTTTCACATGAATGCAAGACAACTAAAATTTAGAGTTTGGAGTCAACTAATTGGAAGATTTTGTTTAGACACTGAAAATAGCCATTTCGGACAATCTGAAGACTTTGCCAATGGTAAATTTGTTATTGGCTCTTGGGGCGACGATGTAGTTCAAGAATATACAGGGTTGAAAGATATCAATGACGTTGAAATATATGAAGGGGATATAATCAAGAAAACATATAAAGACGGTCAAGTTTCTTGTAACATGCAAATCATGTGGAGCAACACAGACGCTCTTTGGTGGACAGCAGATTTGCCAAATTACAACAACAAAGGACAAGAATTATATATGTATCCTGATTGTGAAGTAATAGGAAACATATTTGAAAATCCTGAATTATTACAGGTAGTGGAAAAAAGAAAAAACCAAGAAAAATACATTATATGAATAAAAAAATTAAAGACTTGGTTGAAGACGATAAAGTTCTGATTTCTTTTGAAAAGGAAGACAAGCACTATTATGGATTACTGTGCAGACCTAATATAATGTTTCCAACTTGGGTTAAAGTCCGTTTCGGTGATAGAGGAGGATATTGGAGGGAACACACTTTCAGAATTAAAGACAGAGACGTTTATGAATACACTGATGGGAAAATTACCCTGAACTGTAATTTATCAGACGAGACAGATGAAAAAATCCAAAAACGTGACAAACTTGCATTGATTCAAGAACTGCAATATCAAATAGAGAGCGAAAGAAAAGACGTATCAACCGAGAAGTTGCATTTAAGATGGAAAGAAGAAGCTAATATAGCAAGTAATTGGTTTCTTCAACTGCCTGAAAAGCAACAAGAATATGTAATGCAGTTATGCAACAATAAATCTGTAGTCCATCATACCTTTCCTGCTTGTGCCTAATAATATGAAATACATCGCACCAATTACTACAACTACTGAACATGCTGAAGGCAGAACAGTTTATAACAAAAACATGAATGAAGAAACATGGACGGAATATAACAAATACGGCGATCAAACACAGTTGAAAACACCTAGCGGTATTGTTTGGAGTTGTGAATATAAATACAACGAAATGGGTAAACAAATTTGGGCGAAAAGTTCTAAGGGTGCTGAATGGTGGTCAGAATACGATAAAAACGGAAACAAAATACATTACATCTTCAAAGGCGAAACCTCAAATACCAACATTGAACAGTGGTATAAATATGACGAAAGGAACAATGAAATCTATCACAAAGACGCAACAGGGTTTGAAGAATGGACGGAATACGATCAAAACAATAAAGAAATCAGTTATAGAAATTCTGAAGGTGCTGTGTGGACAATAGAAGCAACCTTATGGTTTCTATCTCTTAAAGAAGAAGAACAGTTGTATGTTGACACCTTGACTAGAAATAATGATGTCGTTCGAAAAGTTTTCCCTAATATGCCATTAAAATCGAGATGTTTTATATGGCATAAAGATTGACTTTATACTAACTTCATATATAATACAAAAATGAGAATTGAAATAAAAGACATTAAGAAAGACACGGTTTTTTGGGAACGTGATCAATCCTTCACGGCATTGGAAGATGGTTACTTTTCAGGTGTTGTTGAAATATCCAAAACCGAATATGATCAATATAAAGTTCAAGGAAAGTGTAATAAAACTGGTGATATCGTGAACTTCTTAGTAACTGAAGGGCATGGACATTATGGGCCTTCATTATATACTGAAAACATGTATAAAGATATGTTCTCTATTAAAAAAGTGTTAGATGATAAATTCACAGAGAAGGAACAAGATGAATCTTTCGTGGACAATTACATTAAAGGCGTTAAACGGATTGAAGATGCTTTAAAACTAAAACAACTGAACTAATATGGACGACAGAACAGGAATAATATATCAACAGAATAAAAACGAAACCTTGGCTGAACTATCAACTCGTTTCGGAGTGCCTGAAAACCATCTAATACCTCTTGGAAATATGCCAAATGACGGATGCCAAAAATGCAAAGGAACAGGAATCAAAAAAATAACGGCAAGTGGACGAAGAATTCCCTGCCGATGCACAAATCCAATCAAATGAGCAGAGATATTAAATTCAGAGTTTGGGACACACTAGCTAAAACCTTCTTTTATCCAGATGAAGGCTATCAAGGACATTTTATAATATCTTTAAATGGTGTTTTTCACAATCTGCAAAACGGATCAGGAGGGAAAGATTACGTTCTGCAACAGTATATAGGAATAAAAGACAAAGAAGACAAAGATGTATATGAAGGAGATATTGTTTCATGGGAGGAATATCAAGGTTGGGAAGACGGAAGAACATTTAAAGGCATCTATGTAGTCCAATGGAACGGTGAATATCTAAGATGGGATTTTCACTGTCCATTCGAGGGTATGTCTTTAGAAGCTGGTGACACATGCTTTGAAAGCGTTGTAGGAAATATTTTTGAAACACCCAAATTATTAAATTATGAAGAATAAATACACTAAAGAGAAACAACTTGTGAAAGACCTTGTGAAAAATTTACAAGGGGAAATCACAGAAAATAAACAGGAAATGAAATCTCGTATTGCCGATGAAGATTGGTATGAGGCAAAACACTTGGAGGATGTGAATGACTGTTTAAAGTTTGCAGTAGATGAAATACAGGATTTTGTGAAAGGCGTTTTTAACCGTGTGTCGTATGAATTTGATCCAGAAGATTTAAAATGGGTTTTGATGTCTATAGACGCTGAAATAAAATTTGTTAAAGAGGAAAGAAAACTCCTAATTAAACATAAAGATTTTTTACATATCCCACAATATGAATCCCAAATCACTTGTTTGGAATATGTCACAGACCTTTTAAAGGGAATATTTAAAAATGTTTAGAAAACTACTCGCCTTTTTCCGTTTAAATAAGAAATCCGTATGTTACGTTTCAGCAGTTGGATGCGACATGCACGATTACCCTGATTCGATTACGCCCCATCCTTGGCATTTCTATGACCATATATGCACAAGATGTGGTAAGAAGTTCAATATATAATATGTAAATTTAATAAATAGTTATATATGAAAAATATTAACTATTTGACAGAAATACATAAAACACTTGAAGATTTGAAAAACGGTGACGAATCAGCACAGGATAAATTGAAATCTTTAATAGATAAATTCCACTCTCAAAACACAGAAACTTTGGAATATGTCTTGCAATCAGTTAAGAATTGTAGTAATATAGCCCAAGAGTCTTACACTATTAGACACTTTTTAGACTCGATAATATTAAAAATAAACCAATTACTGTGAGCGATAAAAACATACTTGTGGAAAGATAAAGAATATCAATATAGCTGAACTCAAATCTTATAAAAATATTTACCTTTGCGGTGGAGGAGAAAATGAATGCTTGGCAGAATTTAGACTCATATTAGATTCGTTCAATATAAAATACACCACCATTAAATCTTTGATATATTAACGTTAAATAGTAATATGTTGAACTTTAATGAAATCGTAGAACAAGTCCTAAATGAAGCTCCTATAGATACTTACCAAACTATAGGAGACTTCTCAAAAGGTCATTCCTTCTCTGATAAACGAGACAGAGAATTAGTAACTCATCCAGTTGCCATTAAAAAAGTTAAAGACTTCTTCAAAAATACCAGTGTGGATTTTGATTTCTATTTCGTCAATTTAAGGGGCCGAAAAAAATTTGCAGAACATGGACTAATGGCAAAAGAGAGAGTTCTTCAACCGTATCCTGAAGGTTTAGGCATAACTCCAGAACAGTTAGCAAATGGGAAAATAAACGAGGATAATATAACAGTGTTCTTTGTAGGTAATAGTGCCGCTGAAAAAATACCCTTGACAAGTTGGACTATTGCTCACAGATTTGGACACGCTATAAGAAGATTAGAAGCTTTCGAGCATTATTCAAATTGGTTGGAAAAACAATTCGCTGAAGTGCTAAAACACTATAATATTGTAAAAACATCCCCTTATAGTTCAAGCAATAGTTATTTTGGTGGTGGCAGTCGTCCATCTATAAACTTCAGTAAAGCACAAGCAAACCTTTACAACCAAATAGGAACAATGAAAAGCGCAAGAGACGGAAAAATTGATAGACCTTTTGAATTCTATTATGAACTGTTTGCTCAATATTTGAAAGACGGAAAAATTACTTTAAACCCTTTAGGTAAAAACATATTGAAAGGTCATGCTGCTTATGGTAGAAAGGAATATGCATACACTAAAAACGTGGAAGAAGTAAATAACATTCTACATGGAATCACAAGAGATTTCAGTTACTACGCTGAAGACATTTTATCTTCTTGTGTTGGAAATGTCTATATAATGTAATTTCAAATATAAGCCACCCAAGCACCAATTTGGCTATATCCTCTCTCTTTTGCAAATCTAACTCGGTGGTTGCCATCCTTGACGATGTATGCCCCATTGTCATTCACAACTACTATTGGAGGATAGCCGCCCCTATTCATTGAAAATTCGCTCCAATCATATCCTACCTCCCCTTCCCATTCATTTAATACACTTTCAATTTCCTCCCATTGTTTCTGCAAGTCCTCTTCATCATCTTCTGTGACAGTTTCAGGAATAGCCATATAATATTCCATGACCATATCAGAAATGTTCATCTGTCCCAAATCTGATAACTCCTGTGCCAACTTTTTCAGTTCTTCATCTCTTCCAATGTAACTGTCCCAATTAGAATTCCGCAAATCACGAATCATCCTTCCAGCCAATATATTATCATTCTCTTCTACTAAATTCTCGTCTAATAAATCCAAAGTTAATGTCTCTCTTTTAACCTTTTTAACCCCTTCACCAACAAACTCTCTAACAGTGTTTTCGTCCCACACTTTCCCCATTTGAATATCACTTTGTGAAAAATTAACGGGAAATATTTTATTTTGCATCGAATCACCTAATAAAGACTTCTTTTGATAATATGGATGCATGTTTGAAATATCAGCATCTCTTAATTGTTTGGAAGCAGCAGTAACAACAGGTGCTATATTCTGCTCCAACCCTTTTATGTTTTCAGGACTGTCCATATCATCCAATTTAATACTATACGATTTTCCAGTATAGGTAGAAATCCAATAAACTGTTTGTCCTGCTTTATTACGCTCATCATCTTCGTATATTGAACCCTCTTCCTCTAATGCGTTCCAAATACCTCTGCTAACTCGATTAACAGTGTCCACATCCAGCTTTTTAACTTCGATATTCGCTCCATGAACCCTAGACCATCCCCAAGTTTCAATAGCGTATTTTCTAGCATCCCCTCCTAAATCTAATGCACACTTCGTAAGCTTTTGGTTTGCATCATTATCTCCAATGATATCCAATATAACTTGTTGAACTTCCCCATTGTCTAATTTCTCCATCATTTCTTCATCTTCTTTATTCTCATCCCTTAAAAATGCTTCAAAATCTTCAATAGTAGGACAGTTTTCAAATCTTCCAGTGTCCATTCCAATCATATCAGCAACTTCATTGGAACACCTTTGAATAACATATGCTTCGTGATTCATATCTCCAACATCCCCATCAGCATACATCGTGCTTCCATCCTCATCAAACCAATATTCCCCTTTTATTGGCAATTCATCCGAACCATATCTATTTTCCTTTAATATTTTTCTGTATAGCTTTTCAAATCTCATGCTATTACTTAACTTTTTCGTCTGCATGAGATACCAAAAACCACAAGCTAGTCAAAAATAAAAACAGAAACCCCAATAAAGTATCCGAACTCAATATAACAAAAAAGGTGCTGATTATTACCAAACATAAAAACATAATCCTCTGTTGCTTAATTGATAAGGTGAGAATAGACTTCCGTAAAAATACTACCCCGAAAAATAAAGATATTGTTGTTAACATGCAAACAAGATATCAGACTTGAAACTTCTTGTCAACCATTCAATTTTTCTTGCATGTTAAACGTTTTCTGCTATCATGCCTAAATGAACGAAGATAAAGAAACAGTATTAGTCCTAAGAACTTGCAAAAATGATTTGACATCCTTTGGAGGATTTCAATGGAAAGATTCAGGAATAGTAGAATGTAACCCTTTCGTTAATGACCTCAAATGCGGAAATGGTCTTCACGGTTTTCTTTGGGGCGAAGGAGATGGAGATTTAGCCAATTGGACTTCAGATGCTAAATGGTTAGTAGTAAAAGTTCTTAAAGATGATATTGTCAATTTATCAGGAAAAGTCAAATTCCCCAAATGTATAGTTGTCTTTTGTGGTAATCTGAAAGATGCAACTGATTATATCATCCAAAATGGCGCAAAAGGTAAAAAAGTAATTGGTGCTCATGTATCATTAGGTAAAAACGAAACTTCCATCACAGGAGACAGAGGACATTCCACTTCAGCAGAAAAAGGCATTTCAATTTCTGGTAATAAAGGAACTTCCATTTCAAGAGATGGGGGAAGTTCTACCTCTGAATCTCGTGGAACTTCCATTTCAGGAAGATACGGAACTTCCATTTCAGGAGGTTGGGGGAAATCTATATCTGAAGATTATGGAACTTCTACATCAGGATATTATGGAGAATCTATATCAGGAGATAATGGACGATCAACTTCTGAACGTAACGGACACTCCATTTCTGGACATCATGGAGTTTCAATCACAGAAGAATATGGACATTCCACTTCTGGAAATTATGGAATGTCAATTGCAGGAGATGAAGGAATGGCACAAGCAGGAGAACACGGAATTTTAATCATTAAATATTGGAACATATCACACGCAATATTTAAAATTAAAACTGCTCATGTAGGAGAAAACGGAATCAAACCAAACACTGCTTACCGATTAAACCCCAATCAACAATTTGTAGAAGCTTTCCTATCTGACAGTAACTAAATCCTCGTCCTCCACCCCACTTCCAATAATAGGATCAGGATATTCTTCCTTGTCTTCCTTATCATCTTCCCCATCTATAATATTCTTTATCTCCTTTACAAGATTGCCTAAATTACCCCCTTCCACTTTGTAATGCCTATACCCATCTTCAGGATATCCAAAAACCCCCAAGTAATCTTCCTCCCCATCATTCTTGTCAAACGATTTGATTTGCCCACTCACAGTTAATATACTTCCTGTTTCAACACCCACTTTCTGTCTGCTCCAATCCTTTTCCAAATTGTTCCCATGCGCCACATCCATAAAATCCCCTTTTTGTGGCTCTTGCTTCCAATAATACATAATAAGATCAATTAGATATACTTCCATCTTATATCTAATCGCAATATAACAACTCAAACTGTTATTACACTTCTTAGGTAGTCTATAATCAAAATCTATACTGTAATTTCTCATCCCATATTGACTGGAATATGGATCATATACTTCCTTCCCCTCTTTATAATTCGTTGCTATATCTCCCCTGTCAATGTCAAATGTAACCATAAACGCCCCAACCAAATTGTTCTTAAACTTCTCTATGGTTTGCAAGCTTTCATTCAAAATTCTACTATAAGCCTCAGTTAACATCCGAATATCTTTGTTCATAATACTACTTAACCTGTGGTGTTATCTATTATGTTCTCTTCAACATCTTTACCCCATATATCACTCAAATTAATAACCTCCGCTTCATAACACTCTTCCACTGTCAAATTATATAAGTCCTGCTCGTTTCCATCCTCGTCAACCATACCCCAAGCTTTAAATGCTTCTATGTCCTTTATCTCCCCATCCCCATCAAACATCTTATCCCTAACTTTAAGAGCAACATGTCCAATCCAATATTCCCCCAATTCCCATATCTGCTTGTTAATCGCTCCAATATATTCTCCCTCCCCAAGATGCTTCTTCAAACCAATTGCAAATGTCCCACATTTTCCCCCAAAACTTTCTCCCCCATATGTTCCAATATACTTCTTGGCTTTCTTATATAACATATTGTCATTATACGTTTTCAGTATTTTCTCGTCTTCTGAATTCATATCCCTACTTAATCAAAAACTTGTAGAAAAATCCCCACTCCTCATCAAAATTCGTCTGCCACCTAATCACTTTCATCACCTTGTCTTCCTCTTTAGGCATATCAAATATATAACGAATCGGATTCATGTCTCCATACTGATCCTCCGAAAGCTTTAACAGGTATTCATCCCCAATTTTTCCTGTCTCATCCCAACTACTCCTACCACTAATCAAATATATATGATACACTTCCCTCTCCCCATATATCAAATCATTCTCATCAGTCGCATTAGTCAATATACCAAACTTTACATGCTTACTATACATCTCTTTAATATAAACGTAAATCGAATACGCTACCATCCCACAATTACCACCTCCCAAATCTATATGAGAATCTTTCTTTATCTTACTGTAACACTTCTCAATCTCTCCACCAAGATCAAAATATACCTCCTTATACTTCTTCCCCATACTTTTAATGTCCTTACTCACTTTCCTCCGTAACAATCCCCCCTTCTTCCTTTTTATTCACCTTCCTTCCTTCTTCGTTAATTTCCGTCCACCTCTCCACCATCTTACCATCTTCTCTCTCAATACGATAATTACTCCTCTTCTTATATTCAGGTTGATTGCTCATATTTATACTTATCATTTTTTCATATACCAAAATAGAAAATATATTGACAAAAAACTGAAACCGTATATTATCCAACCATGAATGATGAAACAGTATTAGTCCTAAGAACTTGTAAAAATGATCTAACTTCCTATAATGGATTCAAATGGAAAGAATCAGGTATAGTCGAAGCACCTGATTTCATGAAAAATAATGAATGTGGAAATGGTCTTCACGGCTTCTTATGGGGCGAAGGAGATGGAATTTTAGCCGATTGGAATTCAGATGCTAAATGGTTAGTAGTAAAAGTCAATAAAGATGATATTGTAAACTTAGACGATAACGAAAAAGTCAAATTCCCCAAATGTATAGTCGTCTTTTGTGGTAATCTGAAAGATGCAACTGATTATATCATCCAAAATGGCGCAAAAGGTAAAAAAGTAATTGGTGCAAATGTATCATCAGGACATCGGGGAATTGCCTCTTCAGCTTATTTCGGACACTCCACCTCTTTAAATTTCGGACATTCCATCTCAGAAAGAAATGGAACTTCTATATCAGGAAAATTCGGACAGTCCACTTCAGGAGAATTCGGACAGTCCACTTCAGGAGATTGTGGAACTTCTATATCAGGTGATTATGGAACTTCTATATCAGGTATTTGTGGATACTCCATTTCAGGTGATTATGGAATTTCTATATCAAAAAATCGAGGAACTTCTCAAACAGGTTTTTACGGAATAGCCACTTCAGAAGAACACGGAATTCTAATCATTCACTGGTGGGATACTATAAACCTCAAACGAAAAATATCAATCGCTTATGTAGGAGAAAATGGAATCAAACCAAACACCCCTTACAAATTAGACAAAGATGGAAATTTTGTGGAAAGTCCTACACCATCTAATACTTCCAACCATCATTCATACATATAATAGATTCTCAACAAAAAACCGAAACCATAACCCCCCAATTTTTTTCTAGAATTTATATATAGATACTAATTTTAGCCTTATACCTCTCATCAGATATATTCATACATAGAATAGACACTGATAAACATTATAAAACATTTTCAGAGTCAGAGGAGAACAAAGTAGGTTTAATAGGAGGACTAATAATCCTGATAATATAGTTGAATAGGAGGTTTTCAATTCTAATAGGAGGTTTTCAATTCTAATAGGAGGTTTTCAATTCTAATAGGAGGTTTTCAATTCTAATAGGAGGTTTTCAATTCTAATAGGAGGTTTTAAAGGAGGAAATATGCTTACCCTACCGAAACAGTTACCCGGCGACTAAATTTTTTAATTATTTTGCTAATTTTATCACATACGCGAGCAAAAGTCAACAATAATCAATTATAATCTATATCATAATTGTAACCTCCTCTTAAACAACTATTTAGTCCTCCTAATCCTTTAAAGTCTCCTCTTAATTTCGATTACTTTGGCCTAGGGGAAAAATGGAAAAGTGAGGAGGAGGAAAAGTGATGAGAAGCATGAGAATATCTACTTGGATGAGAGGAGGTGAGATTGGTGAGAGCAATAAAATGTGAATAAGAGATAAATAAGAGTATATGAAAAAGACATTTAAGTTAGTTTTGAAGAAGAACGTGGAAGGGAACGAGTGGGTTGTTAGGGTATATATAAATGGTAAGTATGATGAAGGGAAGACATATTATGGAGATGACAACAAGGAGGATGCGGAAGCAAGTATGTTGGATATGAGGAGTAAGTTAAAGAAAGCTGGATATGAGGAGGAAATTAAGGAGGGGAATAATATGAAAAGCACATTTAAGACGATTAAGGAGGAGGTAATTGAGGAGAGGAAGATAATTGATGGGATAAAGAAGGGGATAAGGGGAGTTGTGGATGTATTGGATGCTGCATTAGTTCCTAGGGGTATAGTTGGTGGTAAGAAGTGTGCATGTGGAGGGGAGGGGTGGGTTAACTGCGAATGTTCTAAGAGTAATAGGAAGAAGAAGTGTGATAAGTGTAAGAGTGGCAAGTGTAAGTGTAAAGTAGAAATTAAGGAGGGACAAGGTATATATCGTTATCCAGAATTTAACAAGCTGAGATTAGATATAGAACATGCACAAAAAACTGGAAATGGGAAAGGAGTATTAGATGCGAAAGATGCGCTTAAAAAATGGGCAAAGGAGAAGGGGATAAATATTAATAATGATCCTCACTTGGTTGATTTGCTTTCTGATTCATTAGTTATTGAAGTATTGAATAAGTGTGAATGTAAGGAGTGTAAAGGGAAAGACTGTAAGAATTGTGAATGTAAAGATTGTGAATGTGCAGGGTGTGAGGGTAGAATACAAAAGGAGCAGATGGAGGAGATAAAGACATTAGTTGATCAGATATTGGAGGAGAAGAAGGGGAGGAAGAAGAAAAAGAAGGGGAAGAAGAGTAAGGGAGTTATTGGGTATGGATTTGGGTATAACAATAATGATGATATGGTTGGTGATTGTGGTGATGGAGGAGGGATATCTGAGGGGCAAGGTGTTATAAGTGCATTGGAGGGGATAAAGAGTAAAATTGATGCTTTGATAAGTGAGAGTTCTGATGTGGATGAGCCTATAGAAGAGACAGTAAAGTTGACTCAAGAAGGAGCTAAACATATTAGAAAGGATTGCAAGACATTAAAAAGAGCGGAGGGATATCAGGACATGTTGTATAATATATATGATAAAGTAAAACTGGTAAAATCTCCTAAATATTCAGAAGATGGTGAATATGTATGGGAAGTTGGTGCAAAGTTTTTAACGAAAGTGCCTGATGATCCTATGTCAATCCGCCGCCAACCTCGTCCCAACCTTGAAGATTACGCCGACGAGTAAAACGGGTGATTTTTTTCTATAATTTAGATATAGATATGAAAATAATATTATCTAAAAGGGGTGATTTTTTTCTATAATTTATATATAGATATGAAAATAATATTATCTAAAAGGGGTGATTTTTTTCTATAATTTAGATATAGATATGAAAATAATATTATCTAAAAGGGGTGATTTTTTTCTATAATTTATATATAGATATGAAAATAATATTATCTTGAAAAAGGCTGATTTTTTTCTATAATTTAGATATAGATATGAAAATAATATTATTAAATTTAGATATTGACAAGTCGAGAAAAATGTGGTATAATTAGGGGGGGAGTAAATTTTGGGGTGATTAGATCAGGTGGTCTGTATGATATGTGGCTAGGCTTTCCCTCACTTGAAGTAATATAGCACCTCCTCTTAGAAACTGCAAGGATAAAATGGGATAAGTTTCGAGTGATTTGGGTAGGTGGAGTGTATGATATTCGGCTGGCTTTCGCTTCGATGGTTAGAATATACTACCTCCTCTGAGAAACTGCAAGGAAAAAATTAAATATTTTAAAAGCTTGACGAGGTGTTTAGTTGTTGTAATATGTTAGTGGTGGGAGAGGAGGAAAATTTTGGGGATATGAGAGCAGGTTGGATGTATGATAAGTGGCTAGGCTTTCCCTCACTTGAAGTAATATAGGTTAAAACTTGGAAAGAGTCGAGAAGATTATTTGGGTAGGTGGTAAAAAGAAAGTTCTTGCAAATGTTTGAGAGGTGGTATAGGATGTTGGGATGAATAAGAGAGACATTAAATATCGAGTATGGATTACGCCTTTTGGAAATGCTGAACCTGCTAGTTACATGGAGGTTATTCCTGATTTGGAGCTTCATGTCTATTTTGGTAATTGGGAACGTGGAGGGTATAAGGATGCTATATTTCAGCTTGGAAGTGGGATAAAGGATAAGAATGGGGTGGAGATATACGAGGGGGATATAATTCGTGGATATACCTACAATGATGGAACGGAGGTTGTGAGTGAGGTATTGTTTAGTCCTCATCGTGGATTTTACATAGATGATGATATTGAGAGTTGGGATAGGGAGTTATATGATGGTGGGATAGATATTGGAAGTGATGTGGAGGTTATGGGGAATGTATTTGAGGATGCGTTTTTGATTGAGGAGTATGAGAAGAGGATGGATACTCTTAATCGTAAAGCAGAGAATTTAGCATGGGATATGGAACAACTGGCTCTCAGAGAGGAACAATAACATTATGGATATTACGGAATTTTTAATTTTATGGGGTAAGAGGTTATTGGGTGTATTTGTTATTCTCACTTGGCCTTTTATGTTTGCTGTGATGTGGTATGAGAATGATTATTTCTTTGCAGTGTTTTCGTTTTTCATGTTGTGGTGTGGGTATGAATTGGTAATGACACCGAAAAGGTATTGACAGGTTTTCGTTTTTGATATACCTTGAATTGTATGAAGATTAAAATTCCATTAGATGTTTTAGTGAGGATTAAGAAGATTGCCAATGATCGTTTGTGGGTTTTCGGAAGGGAGCCTTATGATAATGTTACTCCTCTAAGTAGTTGTGAAGATTATGACAATATAATCAAAGATATTATCAATCTTGAAGAGGAGGAAGTTATAGTTAAAGCTGCTGAGAATGGTTTATATGGGTTTGAAACTGTTGGGATGCACGTAGATGCTGTTACTCCTCCTAATTGTTTTGTGATGATGGTTCCTGTTTTAGGGAATGGCGAGTTTTATCATTATGGGATAAAGAAAGATATTAAAGGGGAGATATATGAAAATAGCATCAATTCAAATTCTTGTTATCAGCAAAGTGCTATAATCTTCAATGATCTTCTACCTCATTGTTTTATAGCTAAGAGTAACTGTTTGGCTTTATTGTATCCTATTCCGTATTCTATTGTGGATAAGATTGTGAAGCGTAACATTGATATAATAACGTAATTAGCCTATCTAGGAGGCTTAAATTCGCATTTTGATTGAGAAACAGGGTGTGAGTAGCCAAATGTGAAATAGTTCTTGCTATTGGTTTAAATTTAGAATATGGTGAATGATATGAAAACTGATGAAACATTGGAACAATTTACAGATCGAGTATATTTTGAAGGTGGAGAACCTAAAGAAGGATTGAGCTTACTTGATCGTGTTTTAGAACTGGATAAACAAGGCAAATATGATTATGCCTTGGATATGCTATATGATGGTATTGACAACATTTTTGAGGTTGTTCCTGATTTGGGGTTTGTTATGGGTTTGAGGAAACCTGTATATAAAAACGTGGAAGTTGTTGATGGACTGTTAAGGGAGGCAATGGGTATGGGATTTAGTTTGACATTGCTGTTGGGATTCCTTACTATTACTTGTATGGCTAAAGACCTATTAAAAAACCGTGCTGGATTTTACAACTTTATGGAATCCAAAGCGATTATGGAGTTAGGGGAGAAGCGTGGAATAGCATTAGGAAAGGGATTGAAATAAGAATATGATTAAAAGAGAACTAGATGAATGGGTAAAATCCAGCAAATACGTTGACACCATTAGGGATGAGTATGATGATGGAGGATCACGATATGTAAAGCAAGTAAGAGAAACGGATGGGAAGCTTTATCTTTTAGTGACTTTCGATGGACATTACTGTGAAAAGTTTGTAGAGGGTAAAGGACATATAAGAGGGGTATATGATGCCCCAAAGGAAATCACAAAGAAAACTGAAGTTGTGACAGTGGAGTATTATGTATGGGAGAATGGTGAGAGAATCTATTAGAAAGTTCTTGCCATTTGAAATTTAAAAGGTATAGTGGATCATATGACTAAATGGGAATTATTTACAAAAGTGGCAAAGGATATTCACGAAATGGTTAATCCTAGTGAGGGTGAAATCTATGAAATGATTGAAGATTCTTTGGATGGTGCATATTGTCCTACTTGTGGTTCATGTGGGGAAACTGGTTGTTGTTCTCCTGACAGGTGTAATGCAGTGATTTGTGTGTATGGGGAAACGAATTTGAAGGATTACAAGGAACTGTTGGATGAGAACGAAGCATTAAGGAACAAAGTAACAAAACTTGAAAAGGAGGCATCGAACTTGAAAAACATTGGATGGAATTTGGCTTCTGATGAGTGTTGTGGATGTTTAGGTTATATGGAAGTTGTTACAGAAATAGGAACACTTAAAGAAAAGAAGTTGACTTGGGGTGAATTGGCTGATACAAATACACAAGAATATGACCCTAGTGGTTATCCAAAACTATGAAAAACCAAATGTCCATTGAAGTAATCGTAAAAGAGAATCCAAAACTTGTTCAAACCAAGAAAGCATCTGGATGGGGTGATAATGCCCATACAGTTAATGTTACAGGGGAGATTAGAAAGATTACTATTATTCGTGATGGTGAATCTCAAAAGTGCATTCGGCTTAGTGACTTGCAGAAAGAGTTTGCAAAAGTAAATAAACGTCTTGCATAAAATTTAAAACCTCTTACTATAGAGAAATGAAAATTGTATATTCTAGCAACAACTCTGGTGGTTCATGGTGGCTTTCTGATGAAGATTGGAAGAAGCTTGAAGCTGCTGGATGGAAAGTAGCGTGGCGAGAACCAAAGTATCTTGATGCTTTGGCTACAAGTGCTAGCAAAGACTTTCCAAGTGAAGAAGATGCTATTCGTGAGTGGGAAGAAGTAACTGGTCAAGATGCAAGTGATCAAGGGTGTGAGTGCTGTGGCTCACCTCATTCATTCTACCAAGACTGATATAACTGACATTAAACCTATTAACATCTGATATAACTGACATTATGATTCTAAAAACCTTTGCAACATTAAGCAAAACCGATAAAATTGACAACATTCTAAAGGCTGTTATCGAGCGTGGTAACATTCTAGTATTCCGAAACACTATGAATGGTGTAGTGAAACTGGTTAATGAATGGAAGCCTGATTCTCTATATGGGGATTTGGAAGGATATGAATCAACAGGATTGACAAAGTTTGTATGTCCTTATGCCGTTCAGTATGATGTATTTGAGAGAACACCTGATGGTAACGAGGTTAAGGTTGATCGAAACCCTGATCTTGATGCAACGACAGACGAAACAGACATAGATTTCGCAAACGCAATACTACAATAATATGGGATTAGACATTATAACAATTAAACAAGTAGAACCTTACACTGGAGACATAGACGATGTGGATGTATATTGGATTATATATCAGTTTAATGATAGGAAGGTTAAAACTGTAATGAAAGATGGGAAACTGACAACTTTGAAACACGGTCAAATGGTTACTGGTGTTTATGGTGGTGGAGATTTTCATGCTGGAAGTTACTCAGGTTATGGAGCATGGAGAGAGAAACTAGCACAACTAGCAGGATATGAAGCAATACCATATACTAAATCTTATGGTGATCGAACAGAATTTATGAGTTATAGTGCTGCTGCTTGGAAGTCTAAAGGTGGGCCATTTTGGGAACTGATTAACTTCTCTGATTGTGAAGGATATATTGGAAGTGTTGATGCTGCCAAGTTATATAAGGATTTCGTAGATTATACAAAGAAGGCGAACAAGATGTTTAAAGATGAAAACCCTTATAATTCTAGTTATGGCTTTCTACCCCTTTACAAATCTTGGAAGAAGGTAATGAAGATTGTTTCCAAAGGTGGATTGGTAAGATTCACATAAAAGTTCTTTACTTCTTCTGAGTAATCACTATATTCAAACCATGAAAAAGAAACCGCGAACATTTCATAAAACCATAATTCAAGTTGAAGTTCTATCTGAGGACTTTTACGATTTCAATGACCTTGAAGGAACACATTATGATATTACCGAAGGAGCGTGTTCTGGAAAGGTTCAAGTCATTTCTCAAGTTGAATTGAACGCTAAACAAGTAAGAGAAGCACTTTTTGAACAAGGAAGTGATCCTAGTTTCTTTCAAGTAACTTGCTAAAAATATGAAACAAATCGTAATCGAACATAACGTTAGGGGGCTAGATGGAACTGTATATCCTTCAGTTGGAATGACTGCTGAAGAATATGGACAGGAAATCTTTGATGAACTCACAGGATTTAAATTCCAAAGGGGATTTGCTGACAAGGTTATCATCGAACAGAATGAAGGTTTGCATGGCGATAAACCTTGCACTTATGATATTGCATTTCTTCAAACCAATGCCTCTATTGAAGCATGGATCAAATTCTTGGATTTAGAATAATATGAGCGCAACTGGAAGAGGAACTAAACGAAACGAAAACGATTTTTATGCTACCCCTGATAAGGTAGTTGACCAAATCATTGAAGAGATTGATTGGACAGAAGTTCATTCCTTTCTTGAACCTTGTCGTGGAAGTGGGGCAATATATGACAAGGTTCCTAAAACCCGCTATAAAGAACTGGAAGATACACCTGTTCCTACTCGTCCTTTAATGTTCCATGCAGAGTTGTCAGAAGGTATTGATTACTTGAAAGCGTATTTCAGTCTCCCTAAACCTGCTTTGATTTTGACTAATCCTCCTTTTAGTTTGGCGCAAGAGTTTGTTGAAAAGTCTTTAAGGGAAGCTGATTGTGTTGTATATTTACAAAGGTTGAATTGGTTTGGAAGCAAGAAGAGGAAGGAATTTTGGACGAAGAACCCTGTTACTCATTTGTTTGTATTGTCACAACGTCCTTCATTTACAGGCAAGGGGACAGATGCTTGTGAGTATGCTTGGTTTGTATGGGATAAGACAAGCAAGATTATGAAGCGGCCAAAAGGAATTTATGTTTTGTAATTGACTTTTAAAAGGAAATCTCTAATCATACAACTATGAAAACAAAACGCCAAATCATTCTCGAAACTGCTGAAAAATACACTTCTAAAAATCGTTCCACTGGATGTGTATATAAAGATTCTAAAGGTAATAAATGTGCTGTGGGTCGCTGCCTTAAATCGAATTCAACCATTTTTGACACGATGAATGAATCATTTGGTGCTAGGGATATTGGTGGTGTTAAACTGAACAAGGAACTGAAACCTTCTTATCGAGGACACTCTGTTAAATTTTGGGAAGAACTTCAGGCGTTTCACGACGACTCGCACAATTGGGAGGATAAAGGTCTAACTGAAGGGGGCTATGATGAGTTGGATTGTATGTTGAAAAACTGGAAAGGCAAATAATATGAAAATGTCACTAGAAGAACTGCAAGAAACATTGGAGATTCATACTAACAGACTTCGTGTATTGATTGACGAACACATAAAGGATGATGGACTCAAAGAATGTGATAGCCAACGTATTTGTTTGCTTAATCGTCTTAGCGATTTTGAATATACTATCAACGGAATTCAAGAGGAAGATTTGAAAGGCAATGAGTAGTCAACATAAGTATCTAGGGGAGAAAGAATTCGGAACCAATCATTCTGATACTCCTTTCTTTGGAGATACTGCTAGTGATTGGGCAATGCGGTATATTGGTTCATATGGTCAAATTGACGGCTCATCACATAAACAATGGGTGTTAGATCAAGTAGCAAGAATCTTAAAAGGAACTCCAATTCTGGTTAAACTTGCATCTTGGGATGATGGACAAACTGAATGGAGGTATAACACAGGAGAACCATCTAAGGAATATTTGGAATGGGTGGAAAAAATGAAATATTTGGTTGACGGGGAATACCAATATGACTATGATGTAGGAGGAGCACCATAATATGAAAACGAAAACAATCAAACGCAAATCCAAACGCCAAATCATTCTGGAAACAGCTAAAGCATATACTTGTGAAAACCGATCAATGATAAAGCGGGTAAAATTCGATGGGGAAACTCGATGTGCATATAAAGATCGTAGAGGTAACAACTGTGCGGTAGGACGATGCTTAATTCCTAACTCTATCCTTTTTAAGGGGGAGAACAACTTTGATACCATAGACACTTTTAGAGATATTTACACACAATTCAAAGAAGAATATCGTGGTCATTCTCTAGATTTTTGGGTGCAGCTTCAAGGCTTGCACGACACAAAATCCAATTGGGATATAAATGGACTTACTGATAAGGGACAAAAACACACTAAAAATCTTTTGAAAACTTGGGGAAACAAATAACACTTTGCAGCCGTAACTCAATTGGATAGAGTAAGAAATTTCTAATTTCTAGGTTATAGG
>Ga0208974_1000162_pt1 | contig 29126 bp, 41 predicted proteins | sample GreLakmeER15MSRF_FD_187699 | JGI IMG/M metagenome (GOLD analysis project Ga0208974, IMG submission 187699) | Freshwater lentic microbial communities from great Laurentian Lakes, MI, USA - Great Lakes metaG ER15MSRF (SPAdes) | ecosystem: Environmental > Aquatic > Freshwater > Lake | place: Great... | reverse complement strand
CTGAGAAGGAAGAGGCTGCTGCTCGTGTTGCTGAAGACATGAACTATGAATTAACTGAGAAGATGGTTGAGTATCGTCAAGAGCATGAAAGGCTTCTCTGGAACCTGCCGATTTCAGGATCGGCATTCAAGAAAGTCTATTATGACCCAAGTCTCTGCCGTCAGGTCTCGATGTTTGTCCCAGCAGAGGACGTAATTGTCCCTTATGGCGCGTCTGATTTGTTCTCCTCGCCAAGGGTCACGCATAGAATGCGTAAGACCCCGAACCTCATCCGTAAATTAATGGTTGCTGGTTTCTATCGGGACATAGAGTTAGGTGACCCCGATACAACCGTTACAGAAATAGAAAAGAAGAAGGATGATGAGGTTGGCGTTAACATTATTGATGATGATCGCCAGCTTATCTATGAAGTGCATCTTGATTATGATATGCCGGGGTATGAAGACCCCGATGGAATCGCCCTGCCTTATGTTGTCACCATCGTTTCCTCCGGTGAGATTCTATCTATCCGCAGAAACTACCTAGAAGATGACAAGCTACGCGAAAAGCGTATGCATTTTGTCCATTATCCCTATATTCCCGGCTTTGGCTTCTATGGATTTGGATTAATCCATCTTGTTGGTGGATTTGCTAAGTCTGCTACCTCAATTCTGCGTCAATTGGTAGATGCTGGGACATTATCCAACCTTCCGGGTGGATTTAAGTCCAAAGACCTGCGTGTTAAGGGTGACGACACCCCCATAGCACCGGGAGAATGGCGAGATGTGGACGTAACTGGGATGACAATCAAGGATTCAATCATCCCCCTGCCATATAAAGAGCCTTCAGCTACCCTTTATCAGCTTTTGCAGACCATCGTAGAAGAAGGGAGAAAGTTTGCTTCAGTTGCAGACCTGAAAGTGGGGGATATGTCAGCTCAAGCTCCTGTTGGTACGACCCTAGCGATCCTAGAGCGGACGCTAAAGGTCATGAGCGCAGTCCAAGCCCGTGTTCATGCAGCAATGAAGCAAGAGTTTAAACTCCTAGCAGGCATTGTTCGGGATTACACCCCTGAAGACTATGCCTATGAAGTGGATGTCTCTGCAGATAACGCAAGAAAGGCTAAGAAACAGGATTACGACATAGTCGAAATCATCCCTGTATCAGACCCTAACGCATCAACAATGGCTCAACGGGTCGTCCAGTACCAAGCAGCCCTGCAACTTGCCACCACCGCACCCGCTATCTATGACCTGCCGCAACTCCACAGGCAAATGCTAGAAGTGTTAGGAATCAAGAACGTAGAGAAGTTAGTTCCAGTAGAAGATGACATTAAACCTAAAGACCCAGTGTCAGAAAACATGTGTATTTTGTCTGGAAAGCCGGTTAAAGCGTTCCTTTATCAGGATCATGAGTCCCATATTAAGGTGCATTTAAACGCCATCATGGACCCAAAGATGCAGAAACTGATCGGTCAAAACCCGCAGGCTCCTACCATTCAAGCGGCTTTGCAGTCTCATGTCGCTCAACATGCCGGGTTCCAGTACCGGATAGAGATTGAGAAGATGCTGGGCGTTCAGTTGCCTCCGCCAGATGAGCCATTGCCAGAAGATATCGAGGTGGCTTTGTCAAAGGCTATAGCCGATGCCTCAGACAAGCTGCTTCAGAAAGATCAGGCAGAAGCTCAACAGCAGCAAGCCGCAGCCGCTCAACAAGATCCTCTGGTTCAGATGCAGCAGCAAGAGCTGCAATTGAAGCAGGCAGAACAGCAAAGAAAGGCAGCAAAAGATCAGGCAGATCTGGAGTTTGCAAGGGAAGAATTGCAAAGCAAGGATCAATTAGAGCGCCTGCGTATTCAGTCTCAAACAGAAATAGGATCAATGCAAGTAGAGGCAAGACTCTCTGATAACCAAATGAATAGGGAATTCAAAGAGCATGAGTTGCAAATCAAACAGACCCTAGAAAGCCTGCAGATGCGTTCAGACCTGTCTCAGTCAACTCTGGATAGGGAGCTAAAGCGAAGTTCTGCTCAGGCTAAATTAACTTCAGACGCATTAAAGTCAGGAAACGATAGTGGAGCTTAAACATTATCTGCATCGGGAATTGAGTATAGATCAGCAAGGACTGAAGGATACACTCGCCTTCAATCCTGTTGAAGATTTCGCCGCCTATCGAGAGATAGTGGGCGAGATTCGTGGTATCCAGCGAGTGCTAAGATTGTTAGAGGATTTACCTGATGACTGAAGAAGCAAGCAAGTTAGAACTACCGATACCCAAGGGCTACCGAATCCTGATTGCTATACCAAAGAAGGATAAGGAGTTTAAGGATTCGAAAATATTAATACCTGAAGACCAAAGGCGTAGAGAGGAGACGGCATCAATTGTAGGAGTTGTTGTCACCCTAGGTTCTATGGCGTATCAAGACCCTGAAAAGTTTCCAGATGGTCCTTGGTGTGCTGAAGGCGACTACATCATTATGAGGTCGTATTCTGGTACGAGGTTCAAAATCACCACGCCCGAAGGTGATCAAGAGTTTCGCATAATTAACGATGACACCGTTGAGGCTGTTGTTGCTGATCCACGGGTTGTTACCCGCATTTAAAGGAGGAGTTATGGACGAGAACTATGAAACAGAATCAGATGAACCGGAAGAGAAGTTTGAAATAGAGGTCGTAGACGATACCCCGGAGGCTGATAGGGGAAAAGAGTATCGGGCAAAAGGAGATGTAGATGCCTCAGAAGATGAGATATCTCAGTACTCCGATAACGTAAAGAAACGGATTAAAGAGTTAAGTCGGGCTTATCATGACGAGCGCAGAGAGAAAGAGCGTCTTGGTCGTGAGCAAACCGAAACCGTTAGCTTTGCAAAGCAACTTGCCGTGCAAAACAAGCAACTTCAAGACCGTCTTTCTGCAGGTGAACGAGAGCTTGTTGAGACAAGCAGACAGCGCACAGCGGCTCAGATGGCTCATGCAGAGCGTGAGTACAAGGATGCTTTTGAAGCGGGTGATACTGACCGCATTATTGCAGCCCAAAAACTCTTGTCGGAAAATGTTGTTTATAAAAGGGAACTTGACAACTATCAACATCAGTATCAAGCCCCTTTACATCACGAACAAAAGGTAGTAGAAAGACAACCTGAGATTGTCCCTGATGAACGCACCCAGCAATGGGTTGAAGAAAACGACTGGTTTGATAAAGACTCAGTTATGCGGGGCGCAGCTTTTGGAATACACGACGATCTGGTTAAGACCGGATATGTTGCAGGTTCAGATATCTACTTCGAGCGCTTAAACGCTCGCATCCGGGAAGAGTTCCCGCAAAAATTCGGGTCCAAGAGACCTGCCGCGAATGTTGTTGCTTCTGCTTCTAGGGGTACAGCGGGTACTAAAAAAATCTCGCTTACAAAGTCTCAAGTCGCTCTTGCTAAACGACTTAACCTTCCACTAGAAACTTATGCGGCTTATGCTGCCAAGGAGCTTAACAATGTCCGATAGAACCCCACGGGATGTAGTAACACGCACAACAATGGAACGTAAAACGGCTTGGACACCTCCGTCTTTACTTCCAGTTCCAAGACAAGTAGAAGGCACTTCTTATCGCTGGATCAGAAAGATGATGCAGGGACAAGTAGATGACCGGAACATGATGTCTAAACAAGAAGAGGGCTGGATTCCTATTAAAAGAGAAGATCACCCGGAATTGCAGTATTCGGGTAGGACTACAGGACTCGTTGAAACAGGCGGATTAGTACTTTGCAGTATGCCTACGGACTTTGTGAACCAGCGGAATGCTCATTACCGCAAGATCACAGATGCCCAGACAGCCGCTGTAGACTCTAATCTAATGAGAGAAAATGATCCTCGTATGCCTCTTTTCAGTGAACGCAAGTCGTCCACAAGCAGAGGCAGAAGAGACTAAAGGAGTATTTAAATGGCTTACCCTACTATAAATGGACCTTATGGGCTAAAGCCCATAAACCTGATCGGTGGACAAGTATATGCTGGAGCCACTCGTCAGATGGAAATTGAACCAACATACGCTACCAACATTTTTTACGGTGATTTCGTAAAGAGAGTTGTCGGTGGATTTGTTGAGCTTGATGACGGAACGACCGCTAACACCCCTGTCGGTGTGTTTCTTGGTTGCACCTACGTCAGCGCAGTAACGAAACAGCCGGTTCAATCGCAATACTACCCAGCTTCAGTTTCGGTTCAAGCAAACACCGAAATCTACGCTACTGTTGCAGATGATCCTGACACCTTGTTCCAAGTCGCAGTTTGCTCAAGCGGAGTTGTAATGGCTACCGTTACGCAAAACGCAATTGGCACGAACATGTCAATTCTGGCAACCGTTGGTAACACAGCTACCGGAAACAGCAGCTTTTCCGTTCTAAGCTCATCACCAGCAGCTACCAATACGTTCCCAGTACGGGTTATCGATGTTATTCCTGCAACAGCTCCTTCGGCTGGCAACTACGCTGAAGTAATTGTTAAGATTAACTTCGGTATTCATCAGTATAACAATGCAACAGGTTTGGCTTACGCCTAAAAGGAGTTACTTAAATGGCTGCTATATCACGCGCACAACTGCTAAAAGAGTTACTCCCGGGGCTGAATGCCTTATTTGGTTTGGAGTACGCTCGTTACGGCGAAGAACACAAAGAGATTTTCGAAACAGAAACCTCTGAGCGTTCCTTCGAAGAAGAAACAAAACTGGCTGGCTTCTCAGCAGCACCTGTCAAGAACGAAGGCTCCGCCATCGCTTACGACAATGCTCAAGAAGCTTGGACCTCACGCTATCAACACGAAACTATCGCTCTTGGTTTCTCGCTGACTGAAGAAGCAATCGAAGATAACTTGTACGATTCTCTCTCAGCTCGTTACACCAAGGCTTTGGCTCGTGCTATGGCATACACCAAGCAAGTTAAGGGCGCGAACATCCTGAACAACGGATTTTCAGGCTCTTACCCCGGTGGTGACAATGTTGCATTGTTCAGTAACGCACACCCATTAACCGGTGGCGGCACAAACAGCAACATTCCATCTACCCCTGCTGACTTGAACGAAACGTCCTTGGAAGCGGCTGTTATTCAGATCGCTGCTTGGACTGACGAACGTGGTTTGCTGATCGCCGCTAAACCTCGCAAGTTGGTTGTTCCTCCTTCACTGATGTTCGTTGCAACCCGTATTCTGGAAACAGAGCTGCGTACCGCAACTGCTGACAATGACATCAATGCATTGAAGAACAACGGTTCGATCCCCGGTGGATATTGTGTCAATCACTTCTTGACCGACACCGATGCATGGTTCCTGACCACAGACGTACCTAACGGTCTGAAGCACTTTGTGCGTTCACCATTAGCTCAGTCAATGGACGGAGACTTTGATACGGGCAACGTCCGCTACAAGAGCCGTGAGCGTTATAGCTTTGGCTGGTCAGATCCTCTCGGAATGTTTGGTTCCGAAGGTCAGGCATAAGTAGTATTTGTGCTAGTTTGGGGGACTTCGGTCCCCCTTTCTTTTTGTGCCTTGACACTGTTTATATAAGGTGATAAAAAGATAATAACCAAGAACCCCGACTCATACAGACTGGCTTGGCAGACGTTATAGAGACTGTATGGGCATGTGCTATAACACAAATAGGAGCCATAATCATGGCAGCAACACATTTTACCGGTCCCGTATTTTCTCAGAATGGCTTTTTTGTTGGCGCAAGCGAAACTCCTTACGAGACAGTTTCCTCTACAGCCACAGGAACTGCTTCAGCCGCTCTGACTGCAACGATCAATCCTACAGCCGCCTTTGGTAGCTCTACAGTACTTGAGCCTTCTAGCGCTCAAGGCGTTAAGGGTCAGGTTTACTCAACCACCAATCAATCAACGACAAGCACCTACTATATTGGTGTAATGGGTCGTTACCTGATGTCTGGTACAAACGCTTCTACATACCCTAAAGTTGGCGTACTGGGTGTTGTTGGCGATTCTACCGATACCGCTGATGCAGCAGTTATGGCTTTCATTGATGGCGATGGTGGAGAGTCTTCTGCCCGTGCAGGCTTCGGCATTGCAATGACCAACAGCACAGCAGGTTCTGGCTTTACATACGGTCTGGACCTGAAGATGCAAGACCCAGTTGGTGGTGGCGGTTCTATCAAAGCCTACAAAACGGCTGAGATTCGCCTAGCTGATGATGCTGCCGCCGCTCCTGTTGTCATCAAGGTAGGTAATTTTGTTGATGGCGCTGCTTCTGGTGTAGGCAAAGGTTCGTTAGGTATTGATTCTACTGATGGGCTACTGTTTGTATCTGATGCTTCTGGCAACTGGCAAGCTGTTACTGTCTAATGCTGACTCATGAAGATCCAGAAGTCGCTACGATTGTGGCGCTTCTGGAAGCCCAAAGAGACTATGCAATGGGACATGCCGCCAAACTCGCTAAAGAAAATGCTGAGTTAATAGCAAAGATTAGCAGACTTGAGGCATCTAAACCGGCGTAGTCTCACCCTACAGGAGATTGATCATGGGTATGCAGTATGATGTATTAGCCTCGCTCCCTTTGACGGGAAACGGGCAACTAGAAAACCAAGCAGGAGAGAGTCTTGCGCGGATTCGTATTAAAGCTATTTACGGAATTGCTGGAGCTACCGCTGGGACCATTTCTTTCTATAATGGCACAGCCAATTCTGATCCTTCTATTATTCTCCTTCCTGTCCCAGCCGCAGCAAATCAAGGTGCATTCTTCTTGCTTATCCCCGGAGAAGGAATCTTGGCTCAGGATGGCGTATATGTAGAAATTGGGACTGCGGCATCAGTAATCGTTATTTACGGGTAAAGCATGGAACCGCAAACACTAATTAACCTAGGCATAGGGATTATTCTGACAATAGTCGGATGGCTCTCAAGACAGCTCTGGGATGCAGTAGAGAGAATGAAGGCAGACATTAAGAATATTGAGATAACACTTCCTTCGCATTATGCGAGGAAGGACGACATCCAATGCAGGTTTGATAAAGTTGAAGTGATGCTAGAAAAGATCTTCGACAAGTTAGACCTTAAACAAGATAAGGCATAAACATGGCAGACCAAGCCGCATATACCGCAGGGCTGAATAAATCGACTCCATCAGAAGAAGAACGCAAAGAGATGCAGCGTATCCGTGATGAATATGTAACGGATCGGGATACTAACCTTGGGTATGAAAGGGCTACACGGGCTACTCCTCCTGCTGGCATGACTCCTGTTGGTCCGCCACGCAGTCAGCCTATTCGTAGAGCTAAGGGCGGGATGATCTCTGCATCTAAGAGAGCGGACGGTATTGCCAAGCAAGGCAAAACTAAAGGACGGATTGTATAATGGCTGCAAATGATGACAGAGATCCAAGGCATAAAGCAGGTCAAAATTATATTGACCATACAATGGCTCGCTATTACGCAGCAGACGATCTTAGAAAAGATGGCAGAGCTTATGATGAAGCCGACATAGAAAGAGCTAGTTACTTGTTAGGTCCTAGCCCTGTCCGTAAAGAGTTAAAGTTTGGGGATGAGGGTTATGGCAGGGGTGTTATGAATAAGAAATCTGGTGGGGCAGAAGAAGATGCAAAAAAGATAGGGTACAGGTACAAGAAAGGCGGCTCAGTTAAATCTTCAGCGTCCAAGAGAGCGGACGGTATTGCAACTAAAGGTAAGACCAAAGGCAGGATGATCTAATGAAGGCTAAGAGATATGATATGGGTGGGTCTGTAAATGGCGGTACTCCCAATCCGTCTCCATTGCTTTCTATTAACGCACCTGACAATTCAACACCGGCTCAAAAGCCGGGGTTCTTGAGCGTAGCTCCACCGGTCGGCATGAAGAAAGGTGGATCAGTTAAGGGTGTACGGGGTGGCGGGATAGAATCAAAGGGCAGAACAAAAGGAAGGTTCGTCTAATGGGTGCTTTAGCTAATATGGGATACGGCGCTATGTTAGGTCCAGATCTCCAGAAGAAGATGACCAAGCCGTTTGATAAGGCATTGTCAGCTACAGAGATGGACGAGCCTAATAAAGAAATGATGAAAGAAGCTGGGTACAGGAAAGGCGGGTCAGTTTCTAAGAGAGCGGATGGCATTGCAACTAAAGGTAAGACCAAAGGGAGATTTGTATAATGGGAGCAGGAGCATCAGCACCAGTAGGCGTAGGTTCATCCCCAGCTCCAATAGGAGGATCTTTTGCGGGGGGTTACCCTGCAGTAGTGCCACCGGCATCTACACCGATTGCCACACCGACAGCTACTCCGTCCTCTGCGCCACAAGGCGGTAAGGGCGGACCTACGGCTGCAGGAGGAGCGCCGTCAGCGTCTCCAATGGCGGGGTTTGCGGGGGCTTACCCTGCAGTAACGCCGTCAGTGTCTCCAGTGGCTCCTACAGCCCCTCAGCAGCCTTATGTTAATCCATACATGCAAACCTATGGACAGAACAATACGCCGCAGCAGCAGATGTTTAATCGCTTCCAGCCGCCGCAGCAACAATTCCGTCAGCCAGTAGCGCAGCCTGCTCAAGGTCCGGTATACGCAGATCAAAGTTTAAACGCTCCGGGCAATCAGCCTCAGCAGTTTCAACAGCCTCAGTATGGTAGGTTTGGTCGGGGATTCATGCCTCAGAACAGGGGCGGCTATGACCGCCAGATTGATCAGCTAAGGGGTCAAGGTCAATATGGGCAGCAGTACCCACAAAAGCAATTAGGGTTCATGAGCGACCTTATGAGTGGTCAGCAGCAATCTCCTGTGGATGCAGAAGCCGAATACCGTGCTAGATTGCCGCAGATACAGCCTGCCTATAATAGTACGCCACAGCAAGTGCAGCAATTAATAAAGCAGCAAAACGATGCCTACAATTCCTATAGACCGCAGCAAGACATGGGCTATGGTGGTGGATATGGTCAGCAGCCTGTAGCCGTTCAGCCAAGTGCGCCAGCAGGTGGCAAGGGCGGAAACCCAACGGTACAATTACCACCTCCTCCTAAACAAGATGGGACTCCGGGTAGTTGGAGTACTTACATCTAATGAAAAAAGCTAAGATAGCGACAGTAATGAGAGAGTTTAAAAAGGGGTCACTCAAGTCCTCATCAGGACAGAAGGTGACCAATCCGAAGCAAGCTATCGCCATCTCTTTGAGCGAAGCTAAACGAGCCAAAGAGGGCGGAATGATGGGTAAATTATTTGGTGGCAAGGAGAGTTATAACGAAGAGTTTGGCGAAGCTAAGGCTGTAGCCAAAAGAAAGATAACCCCAGCTCAGTTTGCACGGGGAGAGAAAGCAGAAGGACACAAGGGTGAAGAGAAGAATGCTCGTCAGACCGCTGAGAAGATTAGGTCTGGCAAGATCTCGCCTGCCGATTATGCAAAGAGTGAAACTACAGGAGAGAAGAAAATGGCTAAAGGTGGAATGTCAGGATTTCCAGTTAAGCGTAAGGGTGCAGTAGACAAGAAGACTGTTGCTATGTTAGCCAGCAAGATACTGGACGCAAAGATGGGCGCAGCGCCAATGGCTCCCCCAGTGGCTCCTCCAATGATGCCTCCGGGCATGAAGAAGGGTGGGTCAGTGTCTAAACGTGCTGATGGCGTAGCTGTCAGAGGTCGTACAGATCCTAAAGTGGTTAAGATGGCTGCTGGTGGTATGTCCGAAGCCTTGGCTAAACATGCTGCTAAACCCGCTTCCAAAGCCCATGCCGGTCTTAGAGCCGGTGGCTTCGCTCGTTCAGCAGATGGTATTGCTCAACGTGGTCGTACCAAAGGCAAGTTGCTTAACAAGGGTGGGCGGGTTATCTAATGCTACCAAGCCGTGGGATGGGGATTGTTAATCCAGCAAAGATCCGCAAGCTCAAGAAGTGTGACGGCAATAAGCCTGTTGCGCTGTATAAACACGGCGGGGCTATAGGAAAGCAGCCTAAAGCTAAGTGATCAAGTGGGCTGAGTACCGAAAAGAATGCGGCAACGTGTTCGATTGGATAATACGGGCAACAGAAGAGCGTAGAGACATGAAGTCTATTGAGGCAGAACGCTTCAGAGAGCTTTATGTTAAGAAGCCAATTGTAAATAAGAAGTAACTTATTATAGAGACTCTATAATGGCTAAGACTCCCGCTTGGACTAGAGTTGAAGGTAAATCAAAATCTGGCGGGTTGAATGCCAAAGGCAGGGCTTCATATAACGCAGCCAACCCAGACAAGCCCGGGTTGAAGGCTCCGCAGCCAGAAGGTGGAAGCCGCAAGAAGTCATTCTGTGCCAGAATGTCTGGCATGAAAAAGAAGCTGACATCCGCTAAGACGGCAAATGATCCCAATAGCCGCATAAACAAAAGCCTTCGGGCATGGAAATGCTAAATGACCACTACTTCATATGCGTATATTCATTGCAAACCTGATGGAGTCCCTTTCTATGTGGGAAAAGGAGCATTGCGCCGTGCAAATTATTTAGGTGAGCGCAATCAAAGACACCAATATACAGTAGCAAAATATGGAGCAAAGAATATACTCATAGGTAGAGTTGAGTGTTCGAGCGATAAAATAGCCTTGGCGCTTGAAATTGGGCTAATAAAATTTTTTAGGGCTATGGGGGTAGATTTAGCTAACTACACCAACGGCGGAGAAGGCACACTAAACCCTACGCCCGAATCACGTCAACGCATGTCTGATGCAGCAAAAAAACGTGGAGTTTCAGAGGCTTGTCATCAGGCTAGAGTAGTAGCTAAATTAGGAATACCTATTTCAGCGGAGCAAAAGAAAAAGTTATCTACCGCCATGACTGGAAAGGTATTTACGGAAGAGCATAGAAAGAATATTAGTATCAGTGCTAAAGCTAGAGGGATATCAAAAAAAACCCTTGAAAAGGCTCATTCTGCAAATAGAGGAAGGGTTCATTCTTTAGAAGAAAGACTGAAACGTGGGGCAGCTATAAGTAAAACGCTTCAATTAAAAAAATTGGGTATCTTGGCATGACTACTTCAGGCATTACATCATTTAATCTTGACCTCAGTAATATTTGTGAAGAGGCATTTGAGAGGTGCGGGGCAGAGCTACGCACGGGTTATGATATCCGCACAGCAAGACGCAGTTTAAACCTCCTGACGGTCGAATGGGCTAACCGGGGGATAAACCTGTGGACAATTGAAGAGGGTGAGATACCGTTAGTTCTTAATCAGGTCTCATACAATCTGCCTGTTGATACGATAGATCTTCTAGAACATGTAACAAGGGTAGGAACGGGTTCAAGTCAGCAGGACTTGTCTATAACCCGTATTAGCGTATCTACATACGCAACCATCCCTAACAAGAACTCAACTGGTCGCCCTATTCAATTGTGGGTTAACCGCCAGTCAGGAGCCACCTACCCAATAGGTGGCAGACCAGAAGGCACAGACCCCACTACTGGGGTGGACCATCCTCAGATCTATGTATATCCAGCCCCAGATCAGAGCGATTACTACACGTTCGTCTACTGGCGCTTACGCAGGATACAAGACGCGGGCAATGGTATTAACACCCAAGACATCCCCTTCAGGTTCCTTACCTGCCTGATTGCTGGCTTGGCATACTACCTTGCCGTTAAGATAGCTCCAGACCGCATACAGTCCCTAAAGGACCAGTATGAGGAACAGTGGAAGTTTGCTGCTGAAGAAGATAGAGACAAGTCTCCAGTGAGATTTGTCCCTCGCAGGGCTTATATTTGTGGGTAATAGGTTTGCGTCCGCCAAGAACTCGATTGCAGAGTGTGATCGATGCGGATTTAGGTTCAAGCTAACACAGCTAAAGGCTTTGATCATCAAGACAAAGCAAGTTAATATAATTGTTTGTCCTGAATGCTGGGAACCGGATCAGCCTCAGTTACAACTGGGGATGTATCCAATTGACGATCCGCAGGCTGTAAGGAATCCTAGAAAGGATTTAAGCTATTTGCAGTCTGGTAATAGCGGGTTACAATTGGTTAATGGGTCAGGAACGTCTGTTGATGAAAACGGCTATCCTGAAGGCGGAAGTAGAATTATCCAGTGGGGCTATGCTCCTGTTGGAGGTTCTAGAGCAAACGATGTAGGGCTAACACCAAACTATCTAGCTTTATCATTCCAGCTAGGAACAGTAACAGTAGTCACAACTTAGGAGTTAACATGAAGATTATAATCGCAGCCGGTAAGCCTTCGGCAGGAACTGCAGTTAAGAAATTCCGTAAAGGCGGAAAGACCAACCTGCAAATGAAAGATTTGGGTCGCGGATTGGCTAAGGTTGCTAATCAGAAGGTCTCTTCGTTCAAGTACAAGAACTCTGGGAGCAAATAATGGCTATTCCAGAAAAAGCATCTAGCGTTAACCCTAGTCAGCCAAAGCCTATTACTGGGTTATCAGAAAAGGATCTGGGTAATAACGGATATCCAAACAATATCCCTAACACACAGACCCAGAAGACCCGTGGTACTGGAGCCGCTACTAAAGGCACAGGTCACTCGAAGAAGATGGGCTAATGAATTACACGGAACTATCGCAGACGATTAAGGCATATTGTGAGAATGAGTTCCCACAAACAGTCAGTAGCTTTACGTCTGCCCAGCAGATCAATACATTTATTGATCAAGCAGAGCAGCGGATATATAACAGTGTTCAGTTCCCTTCCATACGGAAGAATGTCACTGGGATATTAACCGCTAATAATCAATATCTGTCAGCGCCCGGAGATTTTCTGGCAGTTTACTCAATGGCTGTTATAGACACAGTCACTGATGCGTATGATTTCTTGCTTAACAAGGATGTTAACTTCATACGGGCTGCTTACCCTATCAAAACAGATACGGGAAAGCCGCAATACTACGCCTTGTTTGGACCAACAACCACTAACGATGCATCACCTATTATAACGAATGAACTGTCATTCATTCTTGGACCAACTCCTGATTTGGCATATGACGTAGAGCTTCATTACTATTACTACCCTGAATCAATCGTTACAGCAAATACAACATGGCTTGGGGATAACTTTTATAGCGTCCTGCTTTATGGCGCGATGCTAGAAGCAGCAGCGTTTATGAAGTCAGACAAAGACGTTATGGAAAATTACGTTTCTCGATATAACGAAGCATTGGCACTAGCTAAACGTCTAGGTGATGGCATGGAAAGACAAGATGCTTACAGATCTGGACAGGTACGGATACCGGTGAAATAATGCCATTTACCGGAAACTTTACCTGTGACGTATTCAAATCAGGAGTTCTTGATGGGAACTTTGATTTTGGTGTTGGCACAACAAACGTATTCAAGATAGCGCTGTATACCAATGCATCAACTCTTGATCAGGATACCGCTGCCTATACAACCGTTGGCGAGGTTGTAGCGACTGGGTATACTGCCGGTGGTAATGTCCTATCTCCAACCTTGAGCATACTGGACGGGACCGCATTTATCACCTTCACCAATACCTCGTGGACAAGTGCATTGACCGCTCGCGGAGCGCTTATTTATAAGGTTGGTGGTGCAGCGGTTTGTGTTTTAGACTTTGGTTCGGACAAGATCTCAACTACAATATTCCAAGTAGAATTTCCAGCCGCTTCCAATACTTCAGCAATTATTAGACTTTCATAAAGGAGTTTCAAATGATTTCAAATAAAGCAGTTTCTGTAGATAAAGTAGGCGCAAGCGTTCTGCTAAGTGGGACGACAGTTTCCGCCGCTGGTGGCGCTGGCGTATTTACAATTCAGTGTATCGACAAAGACGGCAAACTGAAATGGGAAGAAAAGAACCCAAATCTGGTTGTTAACGTAGGTCTTCAAGACATGAATGACAAGTACTTCTCTGGAGCTGCCTATACCGCAGCTTGGTATCTAGGTCTAATTACTGGTCCCGGTCCTGCAACCATTGTTGCAGCAAATACCTTGGCTTCACATGCTGGATGGACTGAGTACACAGACTACACTGGCAACCGTAAGGCTGTAACTTTTGGCTCTGCAACTGTTGCCGATCCTTCAGTTATTGATAACTCAGGCGCACCTAGTGCGTTTGCTATTACGGCTCCCGGCGGCACTGTTGCTGGCGCATTCCTTACTGATGTGGCTACAGGTACATCAGGAATTCTGTTCTCAGCTTCTGACTTCCAGTCCCCCGGTGATCGTGCTGTAGTTGCTGGTGATACTTTGAATGTTACTTACACATTCAGCCTTGACGCTGCATAAGGAGATATAAAAATGGCAACTAAATTTACCAAAGGTCAGGTTGTTCAAGTTCTTGCTGTTACCCCACAAGGTCCAGTACAAGCACTGCGTATGACGGAAGATGGCGAGTTCTTCTACCATATCGAATGGACTGATGCTGACGGCGTTTCACAAAACCGCTGGTTCCCAGAAGCTGCTTTGACCGAAGCGTAATGTGTTTGGAATCTCATCATTTGCGGCTGCACCATTTGCGTCACTAGCCGGAGCTTTTCTAAACTCTGAAGTTAGTGAGTCAGCTTCTGCTTCTGATGCTGTATCAAGTGCTGCAACTGCAAATCGTGAGATTCAAGAAATAACGACCTGTGCTGACGCGGTATCTGCACATGTTGATGTAATATCTTCCATACAAGAATCAGTTGCTGCTGACGATCAGTCAGTTGGTTATTTAAGCACAAGCCGCTCTATTAATGAAGCCGCTACCGCATCAGACTCTATTGCAGCAAGTCCTGCCACTCCTGTATTCATAATTGAGTCAGTTACTGCAACAGATGCAGCAACAGCATCCGCTGACCTTAGTTTGGCAATAGATGAGGCTGCTACAGCTTCCGACCAAGTCTCTGCTATCCGTGAGCTACCCGGATCAATACAAGAATCCTCTACCGCATCTGACCAAGTGTCATCCGTTGTTGGGTTTGCTTCGGATATTGCAGAAACCGCTACTGGCGCAGACCAAGTCTCTGCCATTGCTACATTCTTAAATAATATCAATGAGTCAGTTACTGCGACCGATACAGTCGAGGCTCTCGCTGTATTTGAGACTGCGGTTGATGAGAGCGTTACAGCAGCAGATCAAGTAAGTTCAAGTGAGGACTTTGCGTCAGCCATTGCAGAGAGTGCTACAGGCGCGGATCAAGTAGACGCAACTCGCAGTTTACCCGGAAGCATTGCAGAGTCCACAACGGCAAGCGACCAAGTCTCTGCCCTTGCTGTGTTCCAAAATAACATTAGCGAAGCGGCTACGGCAGCAGATACAGTTGAAGCTCTTGCTACGTTTGAGACTGCGGTTGACGAGGGGGCTACGGCATCAGACCAAGTGTTTGCTAGCGAAGACTTTGCCTCAACAATACAGGAAGCTGTAACGGCATCGGAACAAGTATTCTCTACGCTGGACTTTACTTCGGCTGTTGCTGAATCTGCCGCAGCTTCTGATGCAGTAGTTTCTAACCTAGACGCCTTTGCTAATGTAGATGAGTCTGCCACAGCAGCAGATCAAGTCTTCACACAAGCGGTATTTGAGAACAACATAGCAGAACAAGTATTGGCATCTGATGCAGTATCTGCCACGGCAAACTTTGCTGTAACGATTGAGGAGTCCGTCACCGCAGCAGATCAGGTAAGCGCAAGCGAAGACTTTGCTTCAGCCATTGCTGAGAGCGCTACTGCTTTGGATCAAGTAGATTCAAATGTAAGCCTGAATGGGGTAATAGATGAGGCTGCTATAGGGGCTGATACAGTTGCGGCTAATGCGGATCTAGTTGTCTTTATAGAGGAATCAATAGCTGCTACGGATCAAGCTACCGCACAAGCAGACTTTGTAGGTGCCATTGATGAGTTGGTTACTGCAACTGACACTGTTGCTGCTACAGCAGACTTTATAGTAGATATAGCCGAGTCAGTAACGGCTGCAGATCAGGTGAGTGCGGATGAGATATTTGCTTGTGATATAGCAGAGAGCGCCACAGCAGAAGATCAGGTCTTCTCAGCAGTGAGTTTAAACGGATCAATAGATGAGTCGGCTACTGGGCTAGATGAGGTCTTTGCTCAAGCGGACATGAACTCGGAGGTTATAGAGGTTGTCTCTGCTTCTGATGCTACGGCAGCTCAAGCCGTATTTGAAGTTGATATAGCGGAGCAGGTAGCGGCATCTGAGCAAGTAATTGCTGGGGTAGACTTCAGTTCAGAAATTCAGGAAAGCGCTACAGCAGAAGATCAGGTAGCCTCTACTTACAGTATTGGCAGCTCTATACAAGAGTCTGCCGCTGGGTCAGAGGTTGTGCAGGCATTAGCCTACTTGAATGGATTCGTTAATGAGGGAGCCTCTGCTTCAGATTCCATTGAAAGCATGGCAGAGTTCCACTCAAGCATACAGGAGTTGATTAACGCCGCATCAACTACATCCGTTGCCGCCAACTTTATAGCCTCGGTTAACGAATTTGCTCAAGGGTTAGACTCTCCTACCAGAAGACTGCTCTGGGAAATAATCAATGACTTTGAGGTTACTGATTGGAATACAATAAATACCGCAGATTCATCCCAGTGGGCTAATTTAAACACGGCTGGAGCCACCACTTGGGATACAATAAATAATTCAGAAAGTACTGCTTGGAGTACAATAAATACTTCAGATACAGGTGGTTGGCAAGTGATTAAAACTCAACCATAATAGGGACATATGGCACTCATCTTAGCTGACAGAGTAAAAGAGACTTCCACCACTGCAGGTAATGGCACATTCACGCTTGCTGGGGCTGCCGCTGGTTTTCAATCCTTTGCTGTAGTTGGCGATGGAAATACCACCTACTACTGTATCGCAGGACAAGGGACTAATGAGTGGGAAGTAGGCATTGGAACCTATACGTCTTCCGGTACTACACTAGCCCGTACTACAGTTCTATCTAACAGTTCAGCAACAGAGCCAACAGCTCTAGTATTCTCCGCTGGGACCAAGGATGTATTTGTTACTTACCCTTCAGAGAAGTCAGTCAATCTGGACGCATCAGGCAATGCAACTGCATTGGGTACTCCAGTAGCGTTTACAGGTACTAATATAACTGGCACTGCGGCAGGTCTTACAGCAGGAGCCGCAACGGTATTAGCTACGGCAAGAAACATAGCAGGTGTGTCTTTTGATGGCTCTGCTGCTATAGCTATTCCATTAGAGAATCTATCTGATGTATCAATTGGCACTCCGCTGGTTAATGAGTTGCTTGGATATAACGGCACAGCTTGGGTTAATGTTGCGCCTAACTCAGCATCAGCGGGAACAGGGGTTGTGTTTTATAACGCCACTCCAGTCATAACTGCGGCAGGAGCTAACAGCGATGTAGCTATTCTTACCTTTGCATCCATCCCAGTAACAACAGCAGAGCAGGTCATTACCGGAACAGCAGTTAGCAATACTGTGCTTTTCTCTGCTTTTGTCACTGTTGCGCTGAATAGACTTCTATTTGATGCCGGGGTATATGACTTCACAATATGGGCGGGTGTAGACAGCACTGCTGGTAGCTCTGTTACAACCATTACTAGACAGATATATACAGCCACTCCTTTTGTCGTTGGTACTGTAACTACCACAGGCACAGGATCAAGCCGCACAGCTACAGCATCATCAGGAACGCCCTTTGCTACCTCGGTGATAGATGCTTCTGCTACGAATACAACTGCATCATACTTACAGACCCCCCAAGGTCTATATCAGATAACAGCTAGAACCTCTGACACGGAAGTAACTATTACTACACCTAGTGGGTATACCAATGAATCAGCAGTTGCTGGCACTGTATGGAAGAAACTGTTTGGAATTACTACTCCAACAATAACATCTATATCCCCTAACTACACTGACTTTGGTGTAATTACAACTCAGCCATCAACTGTAGTTACTGCTGCAACAAAGATGGGTATTCTTGGGTTTGTTACTTCAGATGCCACTAGGACTATATCGCTAACCTACAATGGTGAAGATAGAAATACCCACGTTAATACACCTCTAGCTAACCTACACAATGACTTGGCAGGGTTACAGGGCGGAACTGCCACAGAGTATTTTCACTCTACCTCTGCTGAATATACAGGCACAGGCACTGGAGTCTTTGTAAGAGCAACGTCTCCTGCTCTAGTAACGCCAGATCTAGGCACTCCAAGTGCGTTAGTAGGAACTAACATAACCGGCACAGCTACAGCATTTACTGCTAGTAACGTAACCACCAACGCTAACCTAACGGGTGAAGCCACCTCTGTAGGTAACGCAGCCACCCTAACCAACTCAGCGGTTATAGGTAAGGTCTTAACTGGATACACATCAGGGGCAGGTACAGTAGCAGCTACAGATACTATTCTTCAGGCAATACAGAAGCTAAATGGAAATACTGCGGCAGTTCCCGGTACAGTAACTTCAGTCTCAGTAGTATCAAACAACGGCTTTGCTGGCACAGTAGCTACGGCTACATCTACTCCGGCTATAACCTTAACAACAACAGTAACAGGCATGCTGAAGGGTAGTTCTGTATCTGGGATTGTAAGTGCTGGAACAAGTGGCACTGATTATTCACTAGGCACTTCAGCCTTAGCTACCGGCATATTAAAAAGCACAACAGCAACTGGTGCATTAACTATAGCCGTAGCAGCAGACTTTCCTACACTTAATCAGGATACAACTGGAACAGCCTCCAAGACCAACGCTCTTAATTCAGCCACTACAGTAGTAAATGTATCTTCTGCAACCGCACCTACTGCCGGTCAATACTTAATAGCAACTAGCGGCACGGCGGCAACTTGGCAAACTCCTGCCAGCCCCGCTCCTTTCGCAGCAGGCACTGCGATGATATTTAAGCAGACAGCAGCTCCTACTGGCTGGACCAAGGTTCTAACTAATGATAATTCAGCGTTAAGGGTTGTCACTGGAACTGCAAGTACTGGCGGCTCTGTAGCGTTTACTACAGCATTTGCAAGTCAGGCTGTTGCCGGAACAAACGGGGTTTCAGGCGCAACCACTTTAGCAACAGCACAAATTCCAGCCCATAGCCACACTTCAACCAGAGGTAATGGCGGAGCAAACGCTTTGACAAATAATGCCGGAACTCAATCTGGAGCTAATGGAACGATAACCACTAACAATGCAGGCGGCGGTACTTCGCATACGCACCCAGCCGGAACATTTACAGGCACGGCAATTAACTTGGCGGTATCATATGTTGATGTAATTGTTGCAACAAAAGATTAACTAATATAACTGGAGTAAACAAATGAAACTAACTATTGTCCCTTCCGATGGCGCTGTATATGAGGATGGTGTAAGTTATTTAGGATTAATGTGGGAAGGAACCCCACCTAATGTACATGCTCTCCAATGGCAAGATGTTGCTGGGTGGATTGAGCATATTGACCAGCCTAACGAAAATATAACAGTTTTGCCTGATTGGGCAGATAACGCAATGGCAGCGTGGACGGTAGCCAACACCCCAATTCCTCCAGAGCCAGCAACAGCCGCACAGAACCAAGCTATAGCTTCTGGTATTCTAAGTTCTACTGACTGGACAACCATAGCTGATGTAGCCAGCCCTATCAATAATCCATACCTAGAAAACCAAGGCGAGTTTATAGCTTACCGTAATGAGATTAGAAAGATAGCGGTCTACCCAACTGCGGGTGATCTAGTTTGGGCAACTCCTCCAGTAGAAATTTGGAAATAAGGGGAAAATTATGGCAAGCACTTACACACCAAGTCTAAAAATAGAGCTGATGGCTACTGGCGATCAGGTAAATGACTGGGGAACTACAACCAATAGCAATCTTGAGAACGGCTTAGAGCAGGCTATTGTTGGTCGCGGTGTAGTTGAATACACCAGCGATGCAAATAAGACCATTACCCTTACTGAATCAAACTCTAGTCAGGATGCAAGAAACTTGTTCTTATACGTTGACACTGATGTGTCTACAACCCTTACTGCGACTAGGGACTTGATAGTCCCGACCATAGAGAAGACTTACGTTGTCCACAATGATACGGCAGGCTCACAGAGTATTAGGGTAAAGACATCAGGTGGAACAGGAATAACAATTCCTAATGGCAAAAAAGCTCTTTTATATGTAGATGGAACTAACGTAATAGAGCAGCTTAGTTACTTAACATCTGCAGAGATTGGGACGCTAACTCTTTCAAGTCCAGTGCCAATTGCTTCAGGCGGAACAAATGCAACCACCGCCAGTGCAGCCAGAACAAATCTGGGTCTGGCTATAGGCACAGACGTTCAGGCATATAATGCCGGTCTGCAAGACATATCTGGATTAGCCAAGACAAATAATAATTTTATAGTTGGAGACGGGACTAACTGGGTAGCTGAATCAGGGGCTACAGTCAGAACTTCCTTGGGTCTTGGGAGCATGGCTGTTCAGGATTCTAATGCTGTGTCTATCTCCGGAGGATCTGCAACCTTAACTTCAATAATAGCTACGACCGCTACAATAACCACAGCGAATATAACCACAGCAAATATAAGCGGCGGGACCATTACAGGCATCACTGATCTTGCTGTAGCCGATGGGGGTACTGGGTCATCCTCTCTTACTTTAAACAGCGTCCTGATAGGCAATGGGACCGGGGCATTATTAGCTGTTGCTCCAAGCACATTAGGAAACTTATTGACTAGCAATGGCACAGCATGGACAAGCGCCGCGCCAGTTGCTCCCGTGCCTGACTTTGCTTCAGGCACTCGCATTGGATTTCAGCAAACTGCTGCCCCTACAGGCTGGACTAAAGATACAACTGCAGCTATTAATGACTCTATTCTTAGGTTTGTTACTGGATCTGCAAGTTCTGGAGGGTCAGTTGCCTTTAGTACATGGAACGCACAAACCGCCACCAGCGCAACCACCTTAACTACAGCTCAAATTCCATCGCATTCTCACGGAATCCAAAAGGGAAATGGTAGCGCCAATGCTGCAGGTACTAATAATTTTGGAACTCAGGCTACTGCTGGCACTGTTGGCACTACGGATAATGCAGGCAGCGGTGGGTCGCATGATCATACGCTCACCCATAACCTGAAGTATTACGACTTCATTATTGCAGCTAAAGACTAATGGCTAAAGACGCTAAGATTTTATGTCCTTTGATGGGTTCTGAGTGCATCGAGGACGGGGCAATTAAAGATGGAGAGCTGGTTAAGTGTCGGTTCTGGGTGCATGTGCAAGGCACAAATCCCCAGACAGGCGAGACAGTCTCCGATGGGGACTGTGCCTTTTGCTGGACCCCAATGCTATTGATTGAGAATAGCCAGCAACAAAGGCAGACGGGTGCGGCAGTAGAGTCATTTAGAAATGAGATGGTCAAGGCTAATGAATCTAGTCAGCAACTCCTACTTAATACAACTAAGGCAGCTAGAATAACTCTAAACAATGGAGTGGACTAATGGCTATAAAACAGAAGATTTCTAATGCGGCAAATAAAGTTGAGAAGGTAGTCACTGAGGTTATCATCAAGGCTGACCCTGTTGCAGATAACTTTCTAGACCTAATTAAAAGCTCTAAGAGAAGCATGACAGTGATACTGATTATCGGCTTTCTGGTGTGGCTAATAACGTAAGCTGGTTTGTTACGCGGTGGAGACCATCCGCTGCATGGCTGTACCTTCTGATATGCGTACTGGACTTTGCTGTCTTTCCGGTATTATGGATGACGCTTCATCCTGAGCAATGGACCCCCCTAACCCTGCAAGGGGCAGGGGTCTTTCATCTTAGTTTCGGAGCAATAATTGGTATTTCAGCGCACAGCAGAGGGCAGGAGAAGATTGCTCTAATCAATAGGGAATAATAAGATGTTTCTGCTGGCGCTTCCCTTGGCTACCAAAATTACCATCGCTACAATCATCGCTGTGACGATATTTGGTAGCGGTCTATACTTGGGTAACAGAATCGGCGTAAGTTCGTGTCAGCAGGCTGTAATCGACTCACAGGTACACACCATCGCAGCTATCAAGGAACAGGTCGTTATTTCAGACCAAGTGACCACAGAGTATGTAAATACGGTAGCAAAGATACAAACCAAGTCACGCGAGGTACTGACAAATGCCAAAATTCCTACTACTTCTCTGTCTGGTGATTTCAGGCTGTTCCACGATGCCGCAGCAGACCCCTTTTCCAAAGCCACCAGAACTGTTGATGCAGCCTCCGTTGAAGCTAAAGACCTTGCCGATACCCTCTCAGCCAATTACAGTTCGTGCAACCAGAACTCAGCAACGCTAGAGGCGTTGCAAGATTGGGTTAGAAAGCAGGCGTTAGTAGAATGAATCTCTCCAAGAACTTCACCCTAGAAGAACTTGTTAAGAGCGAGACTGCCCTTCGTTTAAACATTCCCAACATCCCAACAAAGGCAGAGATAGAGAATTTACGGGTTCTATGCGAGAAGATATTACAGCCGATTAGAGATAAGTTTGGCAAAGTTAAGATTAATAGCGGCTACAGATGCAAGGCTGTTAACGAGGCTACAGGCGGCTCTAAGACCTCTGACCATATGACTGGATGTGCTGCAGATTTAGAGATACCGGGAATGGCTAATTATGATCTTGCCTCGTATATCTCTCAAAACTTTAAGTTCACGCAGGTCATCTTGGAGTTCTACACAAGAGGTATTCCTGATAGCGGCTGGGTTCATGTATCATACAATCCAGAACGCTTGATAAACCAAGCATTAACTGCGGTCAGGAAGGATATTAAGACCGTATACCTACCGGGATTATACGCATAATGGCATTCCAGAGACTGCAGTTCAGACCGGGAGTTGTCCGAGATCAGACCAATTACACCGGCGAAGGCGGCTGGTGGGATGGTGATAAGGTACGCTTCTTCTCAGGCTATCCACAGAAGCTAGGTGGGTGGAAAGAATACACCGCCAATACTTTGATAGGAACCTGCCGTCAGATGTGGGGCTGGATAACCACATTCTCTGACAACTTCCTTGGTCTTGGGACCAATGCAAAGGTTTATATTGAGGCAGGCGGAAACCTTTCCGACATTACCCCGTATGCAGATATTTCTGTTGCTGGAGCAGTAACCTTTTCAGCAACTGCTGGTTCAGCCACAATCACAGTTACAGACGCTACTGTTTCAGCCTCTGCTGGGAACTATGTGACCATTAGCGGAGCATTGGGTCTGGGTGGGAATATAACTGCCGCAGTCCTGAATCAGAATTACAAGATTGCTACAGTTGTTAGTGGCACTGAGTACACTATCGAAGCCAAAAGCCCAACAACAGGTCTTCCTGTTTTGGCAACCTCTGTAGACGCATCAACCAACATCTTCACTGCTAATGTTTCAGACGTTATTACATTCACTACATATACCCCAGTCCTTGATGATGTTTTGTATGTAAGTACAACCTCTGCTCTACCAAGTCCTCTGGTCATTAATACAAAGTATTATGTAATAGCCCCGGCTGGCTCAACCTGCGAACTCTCTTTAACTGTTGGTGGTGCGGCTATAGATATCACCACAACAGGCACAGGAATTCAGTCAGCTCAAGGAGCGGGAGCCTTTGGAAGTTATGAGATAGATGTTGGCGACATTGGGGGGACATTTGGGTATGGGTGGGGGGTAGGGGGCTGGAGTAGGGGTGGATGGGGATCTGGAACAATCAACCCAGTTGCTCTGCCACAAAGAGACTGGTGGTTTGATAACTTCAATAATGACCTAATTATGAATATCCGCAACGAGGGTATTTATTACTGGGAAAGAGGGACCGACCCAGATGCTGACCTGTCTTTGGCAGAAAGAGCAATATCTTTACAGGATCTGGCAACAGTCAATGGCTTTGACCCTGACTTGTGTCCATTTCAAGCAATGCAGATTCTTATCTCTCAGAATGACAAGCATCTAATTGCGTTTGGCGCAACAGAGTATGGCGAAACAACTGCAGACAAATTCAATCCTCTGCTAATAAGATGGGCTAATCAAAACGAGCCTTCCAATTGGCTCGTTAGTGCCTCAACCTCTGCTGGATTCTTGGCTGTATCTAGAGGATCTAGAATCATAAGGGCAGTAGCAACAAGGCAGGAAATCTTAGTCTTTACCGACACCCATCTATATACCCTCCAGTTTACTGGAACTACAGACGTATTTGCTCTGCAGGAATACGCAGACAACATATCAATACTCAGTGGTAGAGGCGTAGCCACTGTTAACAACATTACCTACTGGATGGGTAGAGATAAGTTCTATTCTTACTCAGGTCGAGTAGATACATTGCCAACGACATTAAGAAACTATGTCTTTAATGACATGAACTTTGATCAAGCCGAGCAAATTATCTCAGGCACTAACGAAGGCTTTAATGAGGTCTGGTGGATGTATCCAAGTTTAAACAGCCAGACAAATGACAAGTACGTTATCTACAACCATCTTGAAAAGATCTGGTACTACGGAAACATAGAGAGGACTGCATGGCTGGACTCTCCTTTGAGAGATCATCCGCAAGCTGTGCATACAGACTTTGATACCCAGATTGGCACAATCCTTAATCATGAAGATGGCATAGACGCAGATGGACTCCCTATGGAGTCCTATATTCAGTCAAATGATTTCGATATCAATGAGGGCGACAAGTTCACCCTTATTAGACGGATAATTCCCGATGTCTCATTTGACAACTCAACAGCAGCGGCTCCTGAAGTAACCTTCACAATGAGGTCTAGGAACTTCCCCGGATCATCTTTTGCCAGCAATGTTGATGACTCAGCTAGTGTCATTTCTGCATCAGTAGATACATTTACGGAACAGATCTTCATTAGAGCTAGAGCTAGACAGTTAGCCCTAAAGATTAGTTCTGATGGATTGGGAACGCAGTGGGCATTGGGTACGCCAAGGCTTGATGGCAGGACAGACGGAGAACGCTAATGGCAATGGTGTCATTCAGAGCGTCTCCTCTACCTAACCCTAAGCCAGAATATGACAGGGAGTACATGCTTCAGCTCATTCGAGTGATTGAGCTGTACTTCAATAAACTAGACTCTAATGCCCCTCTCTTCAATCAGTCCTACAGGGGTGATTTCTTCTATGGTGGGGAGTTCATAGGGGATCAGTTTACCGGCGGCGCTTTTGATGGCACTACGTTTACTGGGGACCACTTTGTAGGCGGAGACTTTACCGGCACGTTCTCAGGGTCTGGACTAGCCGTTACTCTGCCCTATGGATCGTTCTACGATACAACCAATCAAGCTGGTGGAAGCGTAACCACTGAGTACCCGATGCGTCTTGCAGCTACAGACATATCTAGCGGGGTATCGGTCGCCTCTAGATCTGCAGCCTTCACAGGCTCAATAGCCCTTACCGTTCTAACTGTAGCCTCTGGGTTAACAGGGCTTGTCTTTCCGGGGATGTTAATAGCAGGAACTACGGTTTCTGCCGACACCTACGTTGTTGTCCAGCTAACAGGTACAAGCGGTGGCGTAGGGACGTATACCGTCTCTGTATCTCAAACAGTGACCTCAAGAGCATTAACCGGGGCTATGGCAACCAAGCTCACTGTGACCAATGCAGGGATATATAACTTACAGTTCAGCGCTCAGTTTATTAATACTGACACTGCAGCTCATGACATTGATATATGGTTTAGAAAGAACGCAGCCACCCCTACAGCGGCAGGCATAGCCAATAGCAATAGCGTCTTTACAGTCCACAGCAGTCATGGCGGGATAGATGGACGACTCATTGCGGGACTAAACTACATGATCCAATTAGCTGCTGCTGATTTCTTGGAGATCATGTGGCATGGGGATGATCTGGGTTTAAGTATTGCGACTATAGCCGCTGGGTCTACTCCCACCACTCCACAGTCTCCCGGAGTCATAGCTACGTTGCAGTTTGTATCAGCAATACCTTGACGTTTAAATGCAGGCGAGGATAATGTAACTATGCAGCTAACAGACCCCCAGACTATATCGAGTGAGATGGTAGAATTTACTTCTACCCTAAGCGCGATGAGCGGAGACATGATCGAAAAGCTGTTTGTCATTGAAGCTGCATTAAAACAGATGCCACAAGTTGAAGTTCCGCTGCGCCATTGCTTCGGTAATAAAGTCTACGTCCGTGAAATGACAGCGCCAAAGGGTTCTATTCTTATTGGCAAGATGCACAAATTCAAGCAGGTTAATATTGTCATCAAGGGTGATATTTCAGTATTGACTGAGGACGGCTGGAAGCGCCTGAAAGCAGGTGATATGTTTGAGTCACCGGCTGGCATCAAACGCGCTGGGTTCACGCATGAAGATACTGTATGGACAACAATTTGCGGGACAGAAGAAACCGAGGTAAACAAAGCCGAGGATGAATTAACTATCGGCAGTTATCAAGAATTTTTGCAGTATAAAGGAAACCAATTATGTCTTTCCTAGCAGCAGCAGGATCAATAGCGGCAGCAGAAGCGCTGGCAGCAGCCGCAATGGCAGGAACAACAGCAGCACAAGTGGCAGCAGCAGCCGTGGCAGCACAAGCCGCTGCAGCAGCTACCGCCGCTGGAACCGCTGTGGCTGCTACCATTCCCACCGCCGCCGGAATTGGCGGGGCTATGCCTTCTACCGCATCTCTGTTGTCAGGAGCCGCTACTGGAGTTGCTCCGGGTGTTGTCCCCGTGGGTGGACTAGGGGCTTTAGTAGCCCCAGTTGCAACAACGGCTGCCCCGGTAGTTGCAGCGGAAGGTATCGCGCAGTTAGCACCAAAGGCAGGAAGCGTAGCCAAGCCTCCCGTAATCCCTGAGCCGCCTCTCGCACAGCCAAGCCTTTATCCTGTAGCAGAGCCAAAGCCAATACCTAGAAGCATTTCTCCTCAAGCCAGTCCAATGAACTATGGCAAATCCATCAGCCCTACTGATGTGGTCAAGGCTCCAACCAAGCCAATGAACACTTTTGACGCTGCTGTTAAGGCAGAGTCAAGTCCGCTCAACATGAGCGGGGATGTTGGAGGAATTAACGAAAGCATGAATGCAGCCGCTCAGAGACAAGCAAGCGCAGACGCTTTTGGAGGCGTAGGCACTGCATATGAGCCTGCCATTACAAAAACACCAGTTGAGAAGTCTTTTCTAGACAAGGCTGGTGATTTTGTAATGGATAACAAGCTCAATATTGCTATGGGCGGTCTAGGTCTGGCGCAGATGATGCCTCCAAGTAGCGGGGCAAACCCAATCTCAGACTCAATGATTCGTCCCTACATCTATTCCGAAGAAGATACCTCCGACCAAGAAGCAGATCCAAGAGGCAGAGAGAAGATTAGGTACTCAGGCAGCTATACCGCAGGCACTCCATACAAAGCAGCTCAAGGTGGCTTACTAAGCCTACATAGAGGCGGTAACTTCCTGAGTGGTCGTGGAGATGGGATGAGTGACGACATACCTGCTATGATAGGGACCAAGCAGCCAGCTAGGTTGGCTGATGGAGAGTTTGTTATACCAGCAGACGTTGTCTCCCACATAGGGAACGGATCAAGCAAGGCAGGGGCAGAAAAGCTCTACGCAATGATGGACAAGATTAGACAAGAAAGAACTGGACGCAAGAGGCAGTCTCCTCAAATCAACGCAGCAAAGTACCTGCCTAGATGATGGACCTGTCATTAGTCCCACCGGGAATGGTTTGCTCCATCCTCCCGCAGATTATACCGTATCTGAAGGTATCAGAAGAATGGACATCGGGAAGAGCGACCGCTGACGATATACTGGCATTCATTCTCTCTCGTCAAATGCAACTGTGGATAGTTTTGGATGACCAGAATATATACGGTCACCTGATAACTGAGGTTAAGCAGTATCATCAATGTAAGATGTTTGCTATTCAGTACTGTGCGATGGAGCCACATATAATGGAGCAAGTATCTGACAGGATGCAGGAGTTAGCAGAAGGCTATGCAAAGGCTGCAGGATGTGTGGGGATAGAATTCACTGGCAGACCGGGATGGTCCAAAGTAACAAAGAAGTATGGATACGAAATACAAAGCGTATCGTTCCAACGATTCTTTAAATAGGTGGCAGCATGATATATGACCATTTCTCAATGCTTCCAGAGGAAGCGTTTAAACCAAGATGCGGCAGAAGGGGTATGACCCTAGAGGGCAAAAGCGCCGCTCCAATGCCTACCCAGACATCTCAAGTCTCTATACCAGAATACGCCAAGCCATACATGGAAGCCCTGCTGGGGCAGGCAGGCGCTATAACTGGCGTTAATAAAGAAGGCGCTCCGGGGGCTGCATATCAAGAATACAAGGGAGATCGACTTGCTCTAGCCACTCCAGAGCAGGTAGCTGCTAGAGGTTCTGTAGCAGGAATGACTCCTTCTGGTAACTTCGGTACAGCAACAGACATGGCTACAGCAGGCGGGGTGGCAAGCTTAGGTGCTGGTAACTACGCTCCTTCAGGGTTTGGGACTAACTACGCAACAAGGTCTTATTCGCCTACAGCGTTTAATGCAGCTACAGTCACCCCTGAGAGAGCAACATCCGCTACCTTTGGTGCGGATCAAGTAGCACAGTACACCTCTCCTTACATGCAGGCGGTTGTAGATCAGCAGAAAATTATGGCAATGCGGGATGCACAGATTGTGCAGAAGAATGCAAACCTAGCCGCTGCTGGTCAAGGTACATTCGGCGGAGCCAGACAGCTTATTGGTCAGACAGAAAGAGAAAGGGCGTTAGGGTCTCAGTTGGGCGGCATACAGGCTCAAGGTCTTCAGTCTGCATATGAGAACGCACAAGCTCAGTTTGAACGCGACCAAGGTCGTGCTATGACAGCACAAGGGCAGAACCTTCAGTATGGCACTCAGGCTCAACTAGCTAATCAAATGGCTATGATGGATGCTCAGAAAGCCGCAGAAGCCTCTAGACAGTATGGCTCAACCTTCGGAGAGTCATCAGCAGCCAGAGATGCTCAGTTGTCTATGGACGCTCAAAAGGCTGCAGAGCAGTCTAGGCAGTTCGGGACAACCGCCGGTCTGCAAGGATCTAACCAAGCTATCACCGCAGCCACAAGTCTTGGTAACTTAGGCGCTCAGACGCAGACAGCAGGGATCGACCTAGCCAAAGCTCAAGAAGCCTTTGGTGCTATGAATCAACAGCAACAACAGCAAGCTCTTGAGATTGCTTATCAGAACTACATAGAGCAAAAGGCGTACCCGTATAAACAGCTTGGGTTCATGTCTGATCTGTTGCGTGGGAGTTCAAATCTTGCTGCTACAG
>Ga0208974_1000161_pt1 | contig 29256 bp, 47 predicted proteins | sample GreLakmeER15MSRF_FD_187699 | JGI IMG/M metagenome (GOLD analysis project Ga0208974, IMG submission 187699) | Freshwater lentic microbial communities from great Laurentian Lakes, MI, USA - Great Lakes metaG ER15MSRF (SPAdes) | ecosystem: Environmental > Aquatic > Freshwater > Lake | place: Great... | reverse complement strand
TCGTTTATTATAAATCGCTTGTCACCTGCTATGGCCTCAAAGTTCTTTTCGAAGATAACAGTGCTTTTAATATTCATTTACTCGGTAGGCTTCACGATTGTCACAGTGATAGCGTTAATCTTTTCGTTGTCGCTTGTTACGTCTGTTTGTTCTTTGAGTGCGTTCAATCTTTGAGTTATCGAAGGGTTATATTGTCCTACCATACCACCGGTGATTTGGTCGTTTCTGATTTCCTTCTTAATGTGCGAACAGACTGTCTTGTATTCGGAATATCTACCCTCGGTATTATCGAAATAGTTATGTACGTCTGAGTAGTTATTAAAACAAAATATCTCAAAGCCCTCATTTGTTAAAGGCACTCTTAGAGGTTCTGCTATCATTTCTGCTGTCTTTTGAGATAGTACGTACTTTGTTCTAGGGTTAGCTAGAGTGTAAGCTTTGTACTCTTCAAAGATTTGCATTAACTTCTCAGGTGTCTCTATTAACTTTACTCTAGGCATCTTTATCTTTTTTCGTGTTTTCGACTCCTGTGTATTTTACCTTAGGTGTTGATTCCTCGAATAGATAACCAAGGCCTATAGAGGTATAGTACTTGTGGTCTTTAGCTGTTTCCTCTGTTACAGTGAAAGAGGTCTCAAAATTTCCGTTGTAGGTAGTGATATACTTACCTAGGTGTTCCGTCTTTGTCTTCATATTGTAGAAAAATTAAAAATGTGTAATAAAATGCAATCCATAAACCTGCAGCTCTTGAAGCCCATACATAATCTAGAGTGAATAAAGCTAAGCCACAGCTCAAGGCAGTAAGTAATGACAAGATACTAATAAATTGACTCGCTTTCATACCTATATTGTAATTCGTTTAAATTTTGTTTTAAGTCTTTGATGAGATAGTACGCTGAGGTGTGAGTTATTCCGAAATAAGTAGCCAATGATCTTGAGGTGATATACCCCTTGTCGATGTAAGCCTCGAAAACTATTCTTTGTACGTTATCTTTTAGGCTTAACCGGTAGATTTCAAGTAGTCCTTTTTGAAAAGAATAGTTCCTGTCTTCTTTTATCTTATCGTTTAGCTCATCGCCATCTATTCTATCCGGTGAGTTGTCTATAATGGATGTTATTCTATCGTCTTTATGGCTCTTGGATGTACTCCATAAGATTTGGTACTTGATTGTGTTTAACAAGTACGCCTTTACCTTGTCCTCGTCACTTGTATTATCGTTAATGGTAAGAACGTGCAGGTATGAGTTGTTGATGACTGTATCAGCGTCTAGATATAACCCCATCTTAGATAGAAAATAAGCCGTGTAAGCTCTTACCTCAGGATAAGCCCTACTAATGTAATTGTCTAAGAGCTTTTTCATACCAAATCATAAAATCTTTATACCATATCCTTCGTCTTACTGACGCACAGAAACATTCTCTAGGCTGTATACCATCATACTTTGTTCGTATTCTAAATAGTTTAACGCAGGAATGCTTAGAGTATCTAATAGTATCAGACAATCCTTCTATCTCTGCGATTAAATCTATCTCAGCCTGTTCAAACATTCATCTAGTATATAAGCAATAAGTGAGGCTTGACAAGCCAAAATAAAATCAAAGGTAAAAAGTAATGTCAACCAAAAAGCCACACATTTTATACAGCCCAATGCAGAATGTATATGTATGGCTATTGTGCTAGTAGGTCTATACTTAAAAAAGTAATCAAAAGTTGCTTGGAGTGGCTCAAAATTAACAAACCACCAAGCTAAAGGAACTAATGCGAGTAATATCATACGTCAAATGTACTAAAATAAATTACAATCGTAAATTTTTATTCGATAAATGTATTTGTCTAGTTTCTTGGCTGTCTCTAGACTTACGTCTTTACCTTGTAGAAACCTATCTATATTGTACTGATGGAAGGTCTCACCCCTCCCTTGTATCTCTTTGACTATTTGGTTTCGTGTTCGTGTTTTTAACGCCTCAAGTAGATACTCTCTCAAGCTATGGTCATCTATTAGCATAGGTCTAGGTTTATTTCGTTATCTGCTAAGATTTCAAAGAACTTTTCTCTTATTCTCTCAATCATTTCAAACTCATTTTCTTTTAGCTCTTCGTATTTCCAAATGGCTCTAAGCTCTGCCTTTACTTCAATTAGTGAGTGCCACATTCTCATTGATTTAATTGCACATTCATATTCAAATTGGTCATCCGGTAAATTGTACTCGATTGTTGCTTTCATATTTTTAATTAATTGTTGAGATTAGTACTTAATTTTCATACTTACTGCACATTTTAGTTTAAGTAATGGGGCAATTTTTACCCCTTAAACTATATCAAAATGGTAAATCGTCTGAACATTCTAAAGGCTGCTCTTTTAAATTAGATTCATTTTGAACTTCATTGATTTGCCATCCTTCAATTGTATTGAAATACTTTATCTCTCCTGTTGGTGACTTCCATTCCCGGCCTCTTAGATTAATACTTACCTCTACCTGTTCGCCAATATTATTTTGGCTTATTAGTTCCGTTTTTTCCTGCGTAAATTGTATGGTTATATACTGCGGATACTTTTCATCAGTTAATATTACGACATCTTTACTTTTAAACTTGTCGCTTACTTTTCTCATTGCTCCAACAAAGTGGATTTTACCTGTTACTTTCATTTGTTATTTGTTTTTAGTTAATATATAAGCTATTGTACACCACCACCCCCACACCACAGCAGGGGTCAGTAAAATTGATAGTAGTATTATCATAGTGTTTGTTTTAGTTTAAATCTATATCATAGCAATAAATAGGAGTTTTATCTCCAATATATGCATTTGCTATATTAAATTCATAAAATTCCAATGCATCTTCTAATTGCATATTATTTTCTGCAATTAATATTTCTATTATTTTATTTGATGAGTAAATCAATCTCATTGAGTTAATTTCAATTCCTATTATTGCACTATCTAATCCATCTGCTTTTATAATCTTTTCATCCGGATAGCATTCTATAATATTATTTAACATAATTATAGTTTTTGTATTAAGTCATTGTAATATTCTCGGCATTGCTCTATTCGTGTTTTAATCTCTTCTATTATCTTCTCGTCTTTTGCTATTTTAAAGACTTTTAAACGCTTTTCTTTTGGTATATGTCCAAACATATGCTTAGCTTGTACAAACGCTCTTAAATCTAAATCTTCCTCAATCAAACTTGCTTTCCAATGCTCTCGTCTTATTTCGTCTTCGACTATTTGCAATGGAGTATCAATCAAGCAGTAGCAAAGTAATGACTCTTCTTTGCCGGTTAACCACATATATCCGTGCATTTGGTAAAGGTACATTTTATTTGTTAACTCAAGGTCAAAAAATGGGAAAGTAGTCGCATCGTAACTAGATTTCACATCGAGTAGAATCTCGTTCGTGTTAACATCCGGGGTGCCTGAAATCCAATCATTAGTAAAGTGTTCCTCGTTCTTATAAATGAATCCAATGTCTAGGACATCATTACATAAGGCAATTGAAAGGTCTTCTACTTCGTTTCCTTTGTCGGTGTAACGTGAGCTAAACTCTTTTCGTATGCCGTAAACTTCCTCGATAGCTAACTCGTGCAGGTAAGTCTTAGTGGTTTGGCTTAACAACTCCCCCTTAGATTTAGGGGAAGTCATTATTTTACCTATGGCTGAACATCTTATCTTCATTGTGTAATAAGTTTAGTTTGTTCCGGTGTTAAATCAAATGTCTTTAGTAACTCTTCTCTTGTATACTCGCCATCGCTTATTGCTTTGAGTGCTTTAGCTAGTCGTTTATCATCAATGGCTACTTTATTTGATTCGTTTTTTACTTCGATCTTAACTTGCTCACCTCCTGCGTCTGTATCCTTGTCACTAACTATACCAAGAATGCTGCTCAAGCAGTAACGACGTAAGTAGGAAATCGCACTCCCCAAAACTTGGAAGTCATTCATACCTTTCAATTGTACACCTTGTGGTATAGCTGTTTTACTTTCGATTGTTTCGCCTGTTTCAACGTGAAAAACGATCGTGACTAATTCAGTATTATTAATCAATTGAGTAAACCCTAAGCCGTGCTTTTTTAATAGTGGGTTAATTACTTCAAAAATCTTTGGCAGGTCGGCGTAGGTGTACCCATACCCTTGTGTTGCTTTGTGAATAGTTGGAACTTCTTGTTGAAATTCTGCTAGGCTTTTAAATAGATGTTTCATTTTATTTTTTTTTGGTTAGTTAAAAATGTGCGTTACTCAAGTCGCACCCCTTGTTTAATTATTTAATTTTTTGCCAATAAACAGCTGTTGCTAATTCCGGTTTGCTTACTGTCATAGTATTAAAACTAAAATTCATTGATTCATAATTAATAACAATAAATTCAAAATCATTAGAAATAAATCTATCAATTTCGGTATGCTTAGGTAATGTTTTAAGTTTTGATAAAGGACCGTAATCACCTAGTTTACCTTTAAATTTAGCCATATCAATTAACATTTGTTTTGCGATTTTAAAATCACCACTTAATTTTTCAACTCCATTTTTGTAATGTCCTAATTTTTTTGTTTCCATTTTTTTGTTTTTAATTGGTTAGTAAATAATTATATACAAAGATAAGCATTATTTATACTCTAAACTAATTATTCATAAAAAGTTATTAACAATTCATAAAAAGTTATTAACAATTTAATTAATTACCAACTATTTTTTATATTTTTTTTGCTTGATTAATATTTATTAGGCCGTATGTTTTTTCAACTTTGGTTATTGTATTAAATTCAGTTGTTTTCGGCATTTGTTTATTCGTTATCCAAATTGGGTCTATTGTTCTTAGATCAAAAGCAAATATACCATCCGGTGTTGAATTAATGTATAGTGGTATTTCGTTTGTCTCTATGTATTTTTTTACTAAATAGTAATACTTTTGCTTTTCGATCATTAATTCTTTGTAGTGTGTTTTTCTGCATTTAAGTTCTATTCGTGTTTTAGTTGAATATGAAAAGCAATCCCAAGAGCTATATTCTTCGGTGCTTAATTTTAAGTCATTCCAATACTTATTTTTTAAATAATCAAACAACATTTTTTCGTTCATTTACTTTTTTCTTTATAGATTTCAATTATTTCTTTTAGCTCCTCTCGTGTGTATTTTTTCTCTTGATGTGCTTTACCCTGAAGCTCTATAAGTTTTTCTCCTCCAATTCGTTTTTGTATACCTATTTGATAATTTAACAAGTTGCCGTGTAGGTATTGATTGCAGTAAACACATTGGCCGTGTACGTTGGATTCATCGAAAGTAATTACTTTGTGACCACCGCTCGAATAATAGTGTCCGGCATCAAATTTTTTACCTAGTGGAGCGTCACAAGATATACATCCTAGATTTCTATCTCTATTCCGTATAAATGAATTAAAGTATACTTGAGCTAATTTCATAAGCTCTTGAACTGTTTGAAGATTCTCTTTCATTTCTTTCTTTTTTTTCACCCATTGCTTATCTTGTTCACTTTTTACCCATATCTGAACACATTCCTTTTCAAGGCAGTATTTTTGATTAAAGTTTACCGGTGTAAATCCTTCTTTACAATTCTTACATTTTTTCATTTTTTATATTTATTATCTATTATCATTGGTGTTGTATTTATCCATTTTATTGAATGGTGTAATCTTGTATTATTAGAATTCATCATAGAAACTTTTACTCCACTTGGATGCATCAAAACACTATGAAATGATTTAATATAAGTACCAGTTAATGCATATTCATCTGTCATACCTCCTTTATTACTTTGAGTATCTTTTTGGTCTAATTGAATATTAGTAAACGTAAAAAACAAATCACCTCTACACCCTAAAGAAGTATATGTATTTACATCTTCATTAATACTTCCTACAAATTTAAATGGTCTTTGTGTTGAACAAAAAAAAGAATTCATAGCTTTTCTTTTTAATTTGATACCACTAAATCCACCAATGTGGTCACCACCTTGAGAAAAACATATAGATTTTATATTTGTAGATTTATAAAAATTTAACATTGTATCAAATACCTTATCTATATTTTTTATAATTTTTGCCCCGGTCATATATCTATAACCAAAATAATAATAATCATCATCAAATTGAACAAAATAAGTTATGCCTAAATCTTTTGCAATTTCAAAAGAAGCGTTTCTTGCGTGAATAATTACTTTCCTATTGTCAAAATTATTTCCTTCATCTATACTATTAGCCATTGATTTTTTATCAAATATCTTTACATTTTCAATTCCGTAATTTTTTTGATATTGCTCAATAGTTTTATCTTCATTATCTACAATAAAATAAATCTTACCTGTATATCCACACTTTTTTAATGTGCTTAATGTTTTTACATTGTCCGGTCTTCCGTGTGTTAATATAAACACTGCAAAATCTTTATTCTCCATATTCTTCAAGATATTGATTTCTTATTTCATTACACATTTTTACATACCCTAATTGAATAGCTTTTTCAAAATCAATTATAACTAGCGCAGAGCGTTCCATTAAATTTTGCATTTCTTTATTTGAATGGGAATAATAGTCAGCTATTTTTTCATAGTTAAATACATTGTGCCTTCTTGCAGCATCAATTAAAAATGTCTTTTCTTCAATAGACAAAGTAGACATATCAATTTCCCTAATTAATCTATGTGTTTTACTTTTATCACAAAGTTCCATTAAGTGAGGTTTTGCGTTTTTTGGCTCATAAATAGGTGCTTCAATCTTTGACGAATATTTTTGTTCATCTTGATTTGGCGAAAATTCTTTGCCGAATAAATTTAATTGTTTCATTTTAATTGGTTTTATTGGTTAGTAATTATATTAAAAATTATTTACTTCTATTTGATTCTCTAAATCTTTAATTTTAAATTTTAAATCTAAATTTAATCTTTCAAGTCTATAAGCACTTTGTGAAAATTCACGAGCTTGTTTCTCTAAGATCAAAAAAGTTGTCAATACTTCGCTTAACTCGTTTTCTGTTTCTAGCATAGAATTAATTAAATCTTTTCTATGTTCGTTTTTCTCTTCGATTTCTTCCCTACTTACTTTTAATTTTAATAAAGTTTTTCGTAAAATCGTTCTTGCTTTTAAAAGTTCTAGTTCCATTTATTATTTTATTATTTGTTTAGCTGCGTATGCTTTCTCATATACATTTGGCGATGGGTTACTTTGTTCAAAATAGCTCAATCGTTCCTTGTCAAACCATATTTCTATCATTCCAATATTACCATTTGAACGTGGCTTAATTTTATTAAAATGTATTTCAGCTAGATTAAAAGTTGGGTCTTGCCGGTGTACGGTTATCATACATTTGCCTGAATTAAACCATTCGCTACCACCTTTCAAGTCATATGGAACAGGAGCGTTTCGTTTTCCGTTTTCTTTTTCAGTTAATTTTGGGTGTATGATCGTATGAAGGTGCAAATTATTGTCCTCGGCTATTTGATTTCGGTAAGGTAAAACATATTCAAGATATTGAGCGTATCCACCATAATCATTATATGGGTGATTCATATCCTTCCAAGAGTCAATCGATGCTGTATGTAATTCTTCTTTTTTTTTTATCTCAACAGCCATATCCCAAAATTGTACAGGTGTAAGTTTAGCTTTTACGTCTTCACGAGTAAGCACTTTAAAATGGTTTAAGACCCAATCAATAGCCTGTGTTATTTCTCTATCTTGTATGACATTTCTAGCTAATGGGTTAAAACTCTTGCCTGTCTTTTTGTTTATCAAATCTGCTATGATTTCGACATTAGAACCAACATCCGGAAAGTAAACTAAATGTTTCCATCCGTAAAACTTAGATGTATTCATCAAACATTCCATTAGTACTTGAGTCTTTCCACTCATAGGAAAACCTGTCCAATCGGTGCAATTGCCTAAGCTCATTGAGTAATGTTCGTGTAACTTTGCAAAACCTAGATACTTTCCTTTTTGATTGTAATTATCTCTATATCTGAACAGTTCGGTAATAACATCACCGGGTTCTGTAATCTTAAACCCATTTAACTCCACGGCGCTTTCCATTTATTAGGTTCGTTTACTTCTTTAATTTCAATTGGTTTTTCCCAAGTTCGTACACAAGCTTTCCAATCTATCATTTTGTTCTTACCAACCATCCATCCTTTAGATGAGTAGAAATTTAAAAATTTGTTTACATCAACTCCGTTTTTTCGTTCTATACAATACTCAAGAATATCATTATAAGTAGGTTCAATAAATATACTTCTTTCATTCTTTTCTTTCTTATCATTCTTGTTAGTGGTCGTTTGTTGGTCGTTTGTTGGTCGCTCGTTGGTCGTTTCGTTGGTCGTTAGTTGATATTTAGCGTAGTTAACTACCTCAATTATAGTACCTTGTGAACTTGTTTTGATGGTCACTTCGTTGGTCGTTTTTAGCTTGTCTAAAGAAGTTCGTACTTGTCTTACACTAAGACCTGTTTCAAGTGCTAAAATATCTCTTGACGTTATTATCGTTCCAACTTTTAAATCCATTCCTCTATATCTTTTTTCTTTATGGTTTGCTTTAAGAAGCAGGTGTAAAAAAACACGAAAGGTATTTGTATCTGAGTACCATTCCCATTCTAAAATCTGCCTATGCATTTTAATCCATCCACTCATAATCTTAATTTTTATAAACATTGTTTTGTAAACGCTTTTTAATTTTAGCCAAATCGTGGTAGTTTTTTCCTTCCATTATGTCATCTATTAAATTACGCTCTTTTATTTTAATCGTAGTGTTGTTAAATTCCTCAAATAAATCAATCGTATCTATTAGGTACATTTCGTCTTTTACTCTTTCAAACAATGCAGCCTGTGTAATTCCGTGAATAATAGTAGCGTGATTCATTCCAAAAAGTTCAGCAATTTCACGTAGAATAAAATTATTTTTTCTCAGGTAAGCAAATATGAACCATCGCCTATGTACTTTAGTTGGCTTCTTTGTTCGTTCTCGCAAATTTTCTATTTCAATTATTTCGTGTATTCGTTTAATCAAGGTTTCCATATGTATAAGTAATTAAGCGTAAGTAAATGTATTCAATTAGTTTTTTCATATTGTTTCAACTTTCAATATTAATTTTCTTTGCATTGCCATACGCATTATAGCGTGGTCTTGATCAAGTGCTTTCAAAACACGATAACCAATTGTTTTTTTAGTGCATCTGCTATCTAAATAAAACACGTAAGTTATTTTATAATGTTTCATATAAAAAAAGGTCGGATTGTTAATATTCCTACTACAAAGCCAATGCTAAATGCCAAAGCAATAATTGCTCTTCCCTTGAATGTCTTAACTTCAATCGTGTAATGGTTCATTGGTAAGCATAAAAAAGGGTTAATTGCAGCCATCATAACCATCCCCATCCAATGCTCATCCATTAAAAATCTGAAGCCTGCAATACTATTTGCTTCTAAAACTATTGCGGAAAAAAATACAATTAATAATTTCCACCATTTTACTTCTTTCATTTGTCTTGTTTTATTTCGTTAAAATCTTGTTCGCTTAGATAGTCTAGGTAAAGTTCTAAGTTAAAACTTCCACCTTTATCTCCTTCCACACTTTGCTCTCGCCACCATAGCATCTTCCGTTTAAGGCTGAAAGTTGTTTGTGTAAATTCATTTTCGTTAGTTTCCATATTTATATATTTTCCGGATTGTTATAGGCCCATTCTTCTACAAGTTGGGTTGTCTCTTCTAGCTCTCTGCTAGTTAAGGGAGTAAATATTATGTAATTTTTACCTCTTTGATAACTATCAACTAGCAATGCCTCATAAACGCCTTCCTCAACGAAATAACATCTAAACTCAGCAGTGTATACGATACCTCCATCATCAGAGGCCCACCATACGTTAAGGTAGCCTTTTTTTACGTAATCTATCTCGTAACTCATAGCGAACAGGATAAATAGATTGATACTAAAAAGAGTGTCAAGGCTGTTAATCCTTGTATTATTTCAATAATTTTCATCTAGTCCTAGTTTTTCGATTAATATTAAAAGCGTTACATATTTTGTTTGTAGTCTTTGAGTCGCAGGGTCAGTATGTCCGAATGCTCCGGCCATTTCATTGTACTCGTCTCTCAACTCTATTGAATAAAGGAGGATAGTAGCTGTCATTTGTTCTGTTGTCATAGCTCAGTTATTATAAAGGTGGTTAAATCATTGTGGCTTGTTCCTGCCATTAATTTGTGTGCGTAATCCGTAGCATCTTTTAGGTCTACTGCTGTTACAATACTTGTCCATAATTCGTTTTGATTTTCGTCTTGAAATTCAATCCTGTAATCTTTTGTTGTGTTTTTCATCGTTTAGTTTTTAAAGGTTAGTATTAATTGCTTTGTTTGTGGTTTGAGTAATAAAATTCAAGGTTTGTTAAGTCGCTTCCTTTTTCGGCTAAAGCCAAAAGCAATTGCTCCATATCCTCAAGTAATTGTTCTTTTGTCCAATCTTCTAAATGTTTTAAACATTTTTTAGCTAATCGTTCGTCTTTTTTAGTTAGTTCTTTCATTTTGGTTAGTTTTAAATAGTTAGTAAATAATTATATACAAATCTAAAGCGTATTATTTTACTGACCAAACATTTTAACAATTATTTTTAACAAATTAACAAATTTAGAATGATTCTAAATAAGGAACGAAGGTAAAAAATGGACATATTTTGTCCTCGTGTATAGAAAACCGAAAATTTGAACATAAGAAATAAGGCTATAACCTTATGAAAGTTCTCGTATAGTAAGGTAATAACCTTAAATATACTTTACAAAAAGGGTGCTTTATGTAAGTTATATCTTACATTAATAGACTATTCTAGCTATTATGTTAGTTAAAACTAACTTTATAGTGGAAAATTCTACAAAGATTTGTGACAAAAAAAACCCCTGCCAAACTAACCAAAGATGCAGGGGTTTAACTAACCAATAAACTTGTCGCTAAGTTATGAAATATTTTTCTTTATTATTCTATACTTTACCCAATCTTCATAAGTTTTATTATTCACCTTAAAATATTTGTTACAAGGGTTACATACTAGCCAATGATGAATTGTACCTGCTGAGGTCGTGACCTTCTTATTATATCTTACGTTATTCGTGCTACATTGAGGACATTCGTATTTATCTCCACCTGTTAATACAGCATAGTTGACCTTTGATTGTGTGTATGAGTTAAGCTTATCAAAGACGGCCTGTAATAGGTTTACATCCATTTGACAATATGCCACCATCTTAGCCATCGCTTCCGGTGATTTATTAAACACGATGTCTTTCCATAGATCAAGACCTCCGGTTTCCATCTTTTTACCTACTCCTAAAAATTTAGCTATGTAGTCTAGTTTATTAGAATTAAAGTTAAAGTACCTCTTTGCCTCTTTTAATGTGTCAATGGTGTTATGTATTGGAGGCATTGCTAAATTGTGAAAGATGCATCTAGTCCTTAACCACTTCATATCAAAACGATCGCCATTATGAGCCACAATCTCGTTAGCTTGAGCCATAACCTTTAAAAACTTCTTTAGCATTGCCTTGTCAGACTGCTTACTATCCCATTCTAAGCTATGTACTTCGTCTTCACCTTCCCATTTATAGCAAATGCATATAATGGCTCTTTCGTGAATGATGTCACCGGGGTTAATGGTCAAGTTATAACCACTTCGCCAAAATATTCCAACATTAAAACTAGTTTCGATGTCAAAAAACAATCTTTTTCTTATCATTTAAATGGTAGATAGATTTTAATTATAAGTTTTATCAGAAACAAGGTAAAAATACCTACACCAAAACCCCAAAAAAACAAGTTCCAATTTGTTTTTCTTTTTTCTTGTTGAACTTCTTTTCGTTTTTCTTTACTATCCTTATATATATACTTGTATTTTAGTACATCTTGTTTAAGTATCTTAGTCTTATAACGATATTCTAGCCTAGTTTGAAATTTCGTTTTTGGCAGGTAAACATTTCTAAAAAAAATAACCGAGTCCTTAGTCGTAACTACTTTTTCCCAAACAATTGTATCGTTTACTATTATAGGAATAGAATCTATAGTTGTAATTCTTATTGTGTCGCTGTCCTGTATCAATTTTAAGCCGTGTTTAAGAGCTTTTTTGTAGTGGTATTGAGCCAAGCGTTCACTTGAGCAGCTAAGTAGCGTTAGAACGCTTAAAAAGGCTATTAGTTTTTTCATAAATTCTCTAGCATTTGTATCATTCGTGGACAAGGATAGATGTCACTCTTGTCTTTTCTTACTGAATTGTGAGTAAATATACCACTTTCCCCTTTTAATGCACGTTTATCAATATTAAAGATGGTAGCAAAGTAAGTGCGAGGTATTTTGTACTGATCACATAAGTATACTAAAAGTTGTCTTGTAGACTCTATTTGTTCGTCGGTGTATTTCTGCCAATAGATATGCCCTTTATACTTTTTATCTAGTATAGTAATGTCAGTATAATCTACTTTGCCCCCTACATAATTATAGTAGTATCCGTTCTTCTTAGTCAATGGCCCATAGTTACAAATTTCAATACCTACTGAGATTTTGTCTAGGCTTTTATATGGTACTCCTGACTCTGTGAATATCTCTTGTTTTAACCCCAAATGGTACGCCCAATTTTTAGAGCTAAAACATTGTACGATTGTACCATTATTATCAATAATAAAAGCAGTTGCTACCTTGCCCTGTTGACTATTGAAAAATTTAGCTACATTAACAGCTGATGGCCCACCTGCGGTATGGTGCAAATAGATTTGTTTTTTGTCAGTAAGCTCTTGAAAATATTGATTTTCAGATAGTCGGTGTTGAACTATCTTGTTTATATCTAACTCCATCTATGTCGTTTTTAATTTCTTTTGAACGCTGTAGTAACTGCTTAAAGGCAGACCATATGTCAAGGCCTTTTACTGCTTTTATGTTCTCATTAATGGAGATGCATTCGATACTACAAAGCACCAGAGATAGAATTTTTGTGAGCATTAATGGTATACTGAAAAAAACTAGAATGATATCGTTTAGTATCCAATAATCTATAAGATAGAAACCAATTACTGCCACCTCGTAAAGAAACAATTTAGATACAATTGCCGAAAGTTTTCTTGATGTAATGGGAATACCTAACTTCTTAGCTTTCCATATACCTGTTAGCGTATCTAAGACAATAGCAAAACCAATTAAAAATAATATACCGGATATAGGTAAAAAGAAAGCACCTATAACGGCTAATAGTTGAACCATTGATTGTTTAATTGAAGTTAGTAAGATAGCTAATTGCATTCTCATAAGATAAGTATAGAGTTGTTATAGCCGTTCTCTAAGAAATTACCACATAAACCTGTGCAGGTAAGTTGATAAGGTGTTATACAGTTGCAATGGTTAAACATTGGGCGTAAATCAGTATCGGTATTAGTAGCTGAAATAAATAGTGGAAATAAATTTTTGTTTGTAAGTAGCCATCTTATAAGCCTTTGCTCAAAGAATGATGCTTTTTGTGCGTAGTGTTCCATTCCGAAAGCAACTTCATTTCTAGATACACTTGCAGAGTAATCTCCGTTTTGTGTTTGTAAACCTTTGTTTTTTAATTGGTAGGTTAAGCCAAAGACAGCATCTTCGGCGCTTCTCCAAGCAATTACCGGCTGAATAAATTCAACTAGGTCAATCTCGTCAGGGGTCAATAAGGTATTATTATATTGTCCTAATAAATAGTTATAGAAAGTAGTGCCTAAGATTGGTTGTATTCTTAAAGCAGCTTGAGTAGCAATATATGGTGTTACATCTGTTACATCTACATTGGCTGTAATAGGTGTATTAACTTTTAAATAAGTTTCAGTTATAAAATATAGCATTATACGATGGGTGTTATTGGAGTTGTTTCAATTGGAGGTAAATCAGCTAAAGCTCTTATTTCATTAGCAGTCATATTATCTAAAATTTTCTGAGCAACAGTAGGATGCATTGCACTTATTAAGTTGTTTATTCTCGAAGCATCACCTTCAAGTTCTACGATTGACTCATCTATTATTTGAAAGTTATTGATAGTAAACTCAGCAGGTATCTTAGCGATGGTTAATAACTCGTTGAATATATGTTGAACGCAATTTCTAAGCTCCATTACTACGTTTTTCTCAAAAATAACATACGCTTGTTTAATATCTGCACCACCTCCTAAGCTACCGGTAGTTCTTACTCCCATTAAAATAGGGTCAATCGTATGAGCAAAACATATTTGTTCCGTGTTTAGTTGAGATGCCTCTTGAAATAGCTTGTCATTATTGTTATTTGGTAATGCCTCAATCTTTGGTAATTGCTCAGCAGAATTGGCAAAAAAGGCCACAGCTTTTCCTGCGTTGGCTGCTCCTTTTAACCGATCAATGGTTTCTTTAATCATATGCTTTTCTTCCTCGCTTTGTGGGCGTTTTGGAAACATCATAGCAAAAGATGGAAATACTGAGTTTTGGATGTTACTCTTAGCAAAGTACGAAAGCTCTCCACTCAAAAATGCAAAATTTAGACAAGAACTGTATTGAGGCAAACTATAAAAATCTTGACCCAAAGACTTAATTTCGTAACAATATAGTTGTTCGTAATCTGAACAAGAAACGTGATAAGGTTTAATACTTGTAATTTCTATATTGGTACTCCAATCATCACATAAGTAATACATTTCTTTAAACCTAGATATCCTTACTTTTTCAGGTGAAATATTTTCAATCTTAATAAGTTTTTTATTATTGTCAAAACATAACTTAAAGTATATTCTATTATGAACAATAAGTTGTTTTGTAACTGCTTTAACTGTTTGTTTGATTTTAATTTTTCGTTCAAACATATATAATTCCAATTTCTCAGGAGTTGTCAACTTATCAGTAGCTAAAGCAAACCCACCACCAATAACTGCATTTGTTTTATAGTCACAAATTGCTCCGTGCAAAGGACTAGCATAATACATTTGATTAAGGAGTTCAGGATATAAATTGTCATTTCCAAATCTAACCCACATATTAGTGCTATACCTTCCATTGACATAAGGTAGTGTTAAATTGCCTTTACCTACAGGTAAAAATGGAGTGCTAAAAGATTGATAACCCTCAAGCGTTTCCATTGTTTTATTTTCTTTCTTAAAGATATTGTACCAAGCCATAATTTAGTCGTATATTGAAGTTCCTACAGGCCCACTAACTACCATTCGACCTTCTTCTATCACTACTCCTGTTGATTGTGCAATGGTTAAAGGTAAAACGTATGGTGTTGAGCTTTGATAAATCTGATATGTGAATTGTCCTTGCTTTAATGGAATGTCTACCGGTTCATTTAAGACAAAAAGATTGTATCTTTCGGGCCATAAGCTTGTGTCAGCAGTTGTAAATAATTTAGTACTGCTAGTAGTATTCATCTCATTTGTAAAAGCAAATAGATAATGTGGAGTGGGTACAGTAGTGACCTCCGTTAAGGTTAGCACTATTTGATTTATTACGCCCTGCTCAATGTATATCATACCTATATTATATCTTTACTTTCAAATGTTTATAAATAAAAAAAGCCCCACAATTGTAGGGCTGATTTTAAGCGTTTTATTCGTGTTAAGAAATTCCGATATTAGCTAAAGCAGCAGGTAGCATATTGACCTCATAGGCCAGGTATTCATTTTCAGAAACAAGTGTAACTTGGTATTTAGAACCATCAGCACGAGCTTGGCCCGAGCCTTCAGCAACAGCTGTTACTTGTAAATATGGGAAGTACCAATAGATACCATTAGCATCTAAGATAACTGCAGTCAAATATTGTTGTCCTGAACCAAGAATTTTGATAGCTCTAGACTTATCTGCTTCTCTTCGTTGGAACATTAAGTTGATCGTAGCAGTAACAAATGAACTACCATTGATTAAATCAATTGCAGCATCTTCCGTGTAGCTAGATGTATTTCTACGAATGTATAAGTTTTCAAACAATACAGGCGGAGCTTGTAAAGTTATAGCTGTGATAGACCATCCTGCAACGGCAGATGGGTCTACAGGTGTTATAGATGCGATTTCATCTTGTTGGTTTATCCATATTCCGTAGATACCCCCACTATTTGAATCGCAACTCTTTAAAATCGCCTCTAAGGCTTGACAAGTTGGCATAATTTTTTAGTTTTATATAAAGGGAGTTGCCTCCCTCTATGAGTGAATATTAAGAATAATTAAGAGTAGAAAACGATGTCCTTACCATTTACATAGTCAAAGCCAATTTTCATATTCGCACGAGTACGGATGTAAGGCTCAGCAACTGTATCAGATAAGTTAACTGCTCTCAAGTCGCTTGGGTCACCTTCACCATCAAAAAGATAAACTAAATTGTCTTTCAACGTCATTACAAAAGTGTTGTTTGACATACCCGGACAAAGAACTATTTTGATACCTAAGTAAGTTAAAGCCAAATCTTGAGTAATAAAAGCTTGAGTGTTACCTGCAGCCACACCTCGACGATAAATGTTTACCAATTGAGTTGGTAAATAGAAACGTAAATCAGCTGTTCTAGATGCGATAGAAGCAGGTACTAAAGCGTAAGCAGCATCTAATTTAGTCAACAAAGTAGCAAAAGTAAGAATAGCACCTGTACCACCATTGATAACTGTATCAGTAGGAGCAGTTAAACCTGCAGTCAATTTAACTTCATAACCATCACACAAAGAAAGTGGGCCACTTGGTAAAGAGCTATCACCTTGCCATCTCAATGACTCAATAGAACCATTAATTGAATTAGCCATTTCTGACCAATAAAAAGACATAAAAGATGCAACAGAGAAATCTCCGTTTGAACCTGCAGCCATTTGTAAAGATACGAATGATTGCTCCAGATCAAATTGGCAGATCTGCGCCATACTGCTCAAGGCACATACCGACATCAATTTAGCTGTAAGCTCATCTTGTGGTGCAGTGAAAGCACAGGTAGATGGTTGAAGAATGTCTCCAAAAGTTACTGTTCCAATTTTAACTTCATATTTTACACCCGGCAAAGTTCTAAAGTTATCTACTATGTCACTTGAACCCAAGTAAGCTTGAGCGTAAAAGCTCTCAGCGTTTGGTGTAAGAGTTGCCCCTGCACCATTTAATAAATCAAATTTTAATTTTCTCATTGTTTGTTGTTTTTTATTTGTTGTTAAATTTATTGAATATACTAAGTCTTTGCTGCACGCTTAAAGCTACAGCCTCCTCAACCACCTCTTCTTCTGTTTCTACTACAAGTGATTCTTCTAACTGATTTTTAAGGTCAGCTATCATAGCAACAAGGGCATCTACTTGCTCTGTAATTAATGGCCGAACTATCTCTAGTATAGCCTCAGCATCCATTGCAGGGTCAACAGCCATTGTTTCCTCTTCTACCACTTCTTCTTCTTCAACTACAGTATCAGCTAGTTGAGCCTCAACTACTTCTTCTTCTCTAATTTCAGTGATCTCACCACCAACAACAACGTAGATTTTGCCGTCAATTAAGTGTTCACCATCCGGTAATTTATTCATATTATTTAGTTTATATTGTTTCTCTTCTTTTAACTTCATTCCTAGATAGCCTTCGATTGAAAATCCAACTTGACCATCTGCTACTAATTGTGCATAGTATTCTTTATCTGTTACCTGTGCCGTCACCATTAGTGTGCCTTCCGGAACTTCTATGCCAAAACTTGAGTATGCTTTGTCCTCTCTAGGAGTATCCACAATCCAAGCTTCGAGTACATAAGCAGGTACTGTCTTATCGGTATCGTGTTCTAAATTGAATAAGTCTTTGTTAGACATATCACGCATAAATTTTGCGTGAATCTTTTCAATTTCCTCTACTGAAAATGAAACATAGTACTCCTTACCATCTTCGTCATCTTTACGATAAATCTCCATAGGTATGAGGGCAGGTGCAACTATTCGATATTTTATGTCATCGGTAAAAATCATTGGTTTAGCCTGAGAATTGAAGGCTAGGCCCATCACCCTTATGGCAGGAGTTGATGTGAAGGCGATTTGTTCAATCCCTAAATCTTCTCCGTTTTCAGAGTATTCAGGGTCAATTGTGATTTTATAAACAGGAAGATTATCTTTTGCCATACCTATATTATAATTATTTATATATTTGTAAAAAAAAAACAATTATGATAACTATTTTAGGAAAAGAAATTCCAAACCAACTTGACGAATTGACAATAGACCAATTTGAAGTAATAACCGAACTTAGCAACAATAAGGAACTTGATGCTGTAGATAGGCACCTGCAGATTTTTGGTAGCTTAGGCTTAGCTGAAAGTGAGTTTTACGATGTCGATGTGGCTGACTTTATCGAGTATACAAATCAGTTCAACACTATACCTGAGATTGAGTACCCTACTATCTCTAATATAGAGTTAGCAGGTTATAGCTATACAGCTGAGTTAAAGCTTACAGTTCGAGATACTAAGTTAATTGAAAAGATAGCCATATCTAAACCAAAAGGATACATATCAGATATACTAGCAATTTTCTTTAAAAGAGATGACCTAACACCTGCAGAGCATTACGCTGAAGCCCACTTAAAATTAAAAGCTAAATTAATTAAAGAACTTAAAGCAAACATAGCTATTCCTTACTTGCTATTTATTACGAACAAGCTAATCAAACAAGTAGATAAAGTAGAAGATGTACTTGCCGAAGAAGTGGAGTGAAATAACGCTTGAACAGTTTATTGAGATAAATGAGATAGACAAAAGTCAAGGAGCTAATAGCTATAATAGTGAATTGATTTCTATCGTTACTGATATGAGCTATGAAGAAGTAGATGAGCTTGATTTAGATGATATGGTAAAAATGATTGCTGATATGAAGTGGTCAAATACAGAACCATCGAAACAATATAACCATAATCTTCTAGGAATGAAAGTCAAGCCATTTAGTAAACTTTGCTTATACGAGTATATTGACCTTGACTATTATTTTACCAATAATTACATAACTAACTTAGATAAGATTTGTGCTATCCTTTACAGGCAAACTAAGGTAAATGAGTGGGGTGAAGAAATAATTGAACCTTATGATTACGATTGTACAATAAGAGCAGATAAGTTCTTAGACCTTCCAATTACAGAAGTATATGGCCTTATTAATGAGTTCCTAAAGTTTCGTGATAATTTTCTAAACACATATAAAAATTTATTTAATGGCGAAGAGTTATCGGAATTATCAGAAGAAGAGAAAGAAGAACTTACAACTGAAGAATTGAAAGAAGAAGAAGATATTAAGAAAGAATCAAAATGGAGTTGGGAGAGAATGATATACGGCCTGTGTAATAATGATTTGACTAAATCTGAAGCAATCGGAGCATTACCACTTACTTATGTGTTCAATATGTTGGGAATGAAAAAAGAATTAGACATCTAGAGGATAGCCATCAACCCACGTTGCAGGAGCTTCTATCGGAAAGAATGAATATACGATAGCCTTTTGACCTTCATAAATTTTAGCAATGTCCATTATAGGATATTTTTGCGTAAGCCATTCAGTGTACTGTTGATATATTTCAGTAGTAATACCGGAAGCATCTAATTCTTGTGTGAATTGTCTCACCAAATCATAAGGCTCTATTACTCCACCATTCCATAAAGTAGCACCATTGTTAAGATACATAAAGTAATACATCGCTATTATTTCAATTTCTATGTTACCCAAAGCAGGTACTTTAGCATTTATCCTGATACTATCTACAAGTGTCCCCTCTTGAAATAGACCATTTGCCATAATTATTCTCTTTAATATGGCTGCCATTCTTCTTCTAGTAGGATAGAGAACATTGAAAGTTGCAGATACAGGATAATTCGCCATTTTAGTAAATCATTAAATTTAATCTTGTTATTGTTCCATCTTCTAATAGAGTTGAATTTTGTACTGATGCTATCAGATAGTAAGGTGTGGCAAGTATATAAGCTACGCTAGTCATAGCTCCACTAGATAAATCTGTACTTATAGGGTTAGTTGGTAGATAGCATTGAATTGTATTATTAGTAATGTAAAAATCTCTAGCGACCCTCTGCATTTGTCCCGAGCCTGTCATATTTGCACCTTGAGCTATCTGTGTAGCGCCTACTAAACTATTAATCGTGTTAATGTAAAACCTTATGTTAGCTGTACCCGAGCCTCCTACCTTACGAACTTGAGACCTTAGCTGTAGTACTTTTGTAGCTACTAAGGTATTAGCAGGGATAAGGATAGATGCACTAATAGTATTGGTAGTAGAGTTGTTTACTAATGTTCCGGTAGCATTTCCAATTGTAGTGTAAGGGCTTGAACCTGCAATAACAATATCTCCACTACCTAGCAATGATGTTGAATTAATGGTCTTTATGTTTGTTCCACTTACTAGCGTGTCTTGCTTAGCATTTAATGCACTTTGCAAATCAGTTTGAGCAGGTAGTAAACCTGTGATACTTCCCCAAGTTGCAGTGCCACCACTAGCAGCTGCGATAATCTGAGCTCCTGTGATAGTGTTATTTACTTCTACACCACCAATTATAGAAGTGCAATCAAGCAAATCTGTTGGTTGTAAGTCGCCGATATGTGTAGGAGCTGTGACCCTCCAATTACCCCACCATCCCATAGCTTAAATTGTTGCGTTTTCCCAAGCTTCTATAACATTCAAACTATTAGGAGTACCTGATAATGCTATCACTAGATCCTCCATATAATTCTTAGAGTTAGCAGCATCACCACCCTGAGCATCTAAGATATCAAACATTAAGCACTTAGAATGATTAGGATTAACTCCATAGTATTCAGCTATGCCAATGAGTAAGCTAGTATTATCATATCCTGTTACCCCTAAGTTATCTGCTATTTGTTGTAGTGTATTGTTTGCCATACCTATATTAGTTTAGTAAAGTGATTTGTTTAGATTGGTACGGCACAATCAGTCCAATCGTTTACTGTTAGTGTTATACTCATTTGGTAACCGGCAGCGTAATCTAGCAATTCATTATTTATAGGTGTGAATGTAGGAACGCCTACCACATCAAACGAATAGTCACTACTATCCGTAAAGTACACGTTTAGATCGCTGAGTATCTGCTGAGTGTCGCTTAAAATGGTTATGATATTCGCTCTATCTTTTTGAATTATATCGTAACAATATATATCAAAGTTGAACTCTGTTGTGTTCTCAGTTGGAATAACTCCACTAGGCACAATATAAACGAGCGGATACTTCTCATCTTGAGTAGCAAAGTTATAAAGTTGCTCTTTAAAATCACTACCTACTTTGAACACTTGCTTATGAGCTGTGTAAAATGCAATGATGTGATTGGTTATTGCTTGAAGGCTGTTCATAGTTCGGCGTTTTTATTTATCATATTTATTTTATTTTGTACATTGGTTATTTGAGTTTCACTAACCACAGCTGTCACTGTCATATTATTATCACTAGTACTTTCTCCTCCTGCATTAAAGCTATTAGAATTATTACCTTGACCAAATAATTGGGCTGCTTGAGGTAAAACTGTAGCTGCAGAAGTTCCTCCTGTATCACCACCACCACCACCGCCACCACCACCTGCACTAGGTGCTGTACCGGGTGACGAAAGTATTTGTTTTGCTTTGGCGACGTTAGTAGCAATTTGAATAATACCTGCAGCGAATTGAGCAATACCTGCTCCTCCTGCTGTCACAGCATTAAATGGGTTCATATTAGCGGCAGCCACCAAAGACGAGATAGCCTTAGCCGTGTCTATACCTATTTGAATTAAAGCACTTGCCTTGTTAAATTTCTCAAGTTTCTTTTGGTCTTTGATAAGCATTCCCCCTAAGTTACTCAAGCCATCAACTGTGTCTTTAGCAAAAGCTAGTTTAGAATCTCTGACTTGTTTTTCTTTTTCTATTCTAGCAATAGCAGCATCATTCTCAACTTTTTCAATATCTGCTTTATGCTTATTTTCCAAAGCTAGTAAAGTCTCAGCATTACCATTAGCAAGTTCTTGCTCTTTTAGATACTGAGCTTCAATGGCTAATATTTTCCGTTGGTCATCAGTTAATCCTAATTCATTGAGTGAGTTCAATAGAGCCTGTTGGTCAGCTATCTTTTTATCTCCTCTAGCTTTTGTGGTAGCTGCATCTGCTTTTGCTAACTCATCTCGAATTTCAATAAATAGTGCAGAGTCTGCCCCATATTTTTCTTTGGCTGCATTAATAGATTGGTTATAGGCTACCTTTTGCTGTTCTGCTATCTTAGCCTCACCTTCCACCATATTGGCTATCTTCAATGCGTTTAGAGCTTGAAAGGCTTCGTTTTCTTTTTGCTTTTTTGCCTGATCAATTTTAGCCTGCTCGTTTGTTTCTGCTAAATTAAATGCTTTTAGCAATGTTGCTTTTTCAGTAGCATTTTTAGTAGCATCTTTAAGTAAGTCAGCTCGTAGCCTTTCGTACTTTTCTTTAAGTGCCTCTGCTTCTCTTTTTGCATCATCTTTTATCGCAGCTATTCGTAAATCTTCAATTTGCCTTTCAGCATTTAATCTGTTTGTATCAAAAGTTTTTTGGTCTGCTATGCGCTTATCATTAATAGCCTTCCCCACAGCCCTAGCATTATCGGCTACCTTCTTTGCATTGTCTGCTACTTTTTTGACATTAGCAGCATACATCACCTCCCTTGCATTATCGGCACCCCTAATGATTTCATTCTCTTCTATAATCTTATCCCTTAATTTTTGTTTCTCCTCTTCAGCAGCTGTGCCTACCATATGAGCCATCGACGCTAATGTTGCCTGAGCATCTCCCAATCTAACTTTTGCTTGGGCTTCAAGTTCTTTTGATTTTTGTATTTCTAGAACAACTGTATCTTTTCCTGCAGCTCTAGCCATAGCTATCTCTTGGTCATAATACTGAGATATTTGCTCCGTTCTTTTTTTACTAGCCTCTGTGCTTTTTTCAGCTGCTACCTTAACTCTCTCAGCATTATCATCTGCCGCAAATGAAGTTAATCCTAACCAATCAGTAAGTTTCTTAAAGCCTTCAATTAAAAGTTTAACGGCTTCAACGAGTATGTATATTCCAAAGAACGCAATTTTCAAGGCTGTACCAAATTTTCCTAGTTTATCCTCCCAAACAGTGAAAGCTAAAACTATAGCCACTATGACCACGACTAACAAAAATATAGGATTAGTCAGCAATTGTAATCCCATCTTAAGTAACTGAGCGCCTAACTTACCCACAGCACTTGTAAGTGTACCTAAGCCTTTTGTTAAATCAGCAGGCTTGAATTTAGCGAGAGTACCTGTAAAGGCAGTAACTTGTGTGGAAGCCTTTTTAAAATCTAAATTCATTAGACTATCCTTAATACCACTTACTTGATTACCTACCTGTTGCACAGTAGAGCCTGTACTAAAGTTCTTAATCGTCTTATTAGTTTCTTTAAGTTTCTGATTGAGTTCACCTGCGCGAGTCGACAATCTTTCTATTTCAGCCGGGTCAGTTGCAGAAACTAAATCATTTTTAATTTGCTTCAGCTCAGCCTTCATCTCGCCAAGGCCTACTAATTTTATGGGGATTGTTACCTCGTTCATTTTATATGTAATATTTAATTTCTATTGTTGTATTAATTAAGTAGCCATCTATGTATCCTGTACCTATTTGCGAAGTAGTTATATAGACTTCATTAGATGCACCTAGATAAGTTGTAGATACTATTCCGTCGTAGAAAACATTATTAATCATAACAGTAAAAAATGGGACTATAATATCACCTATGTTATACCCATCTAAATATCCTACGTACTCACCTACGTTTGACCTTGTCCAAGTGATACCACCTATTGTATCATTAATCACTTGAGCCATTGGGTCACCTATTCCAAATTGAGTTAAGTTAGCAGTATAAACTAAAGGAGTAATACCTACCGGAACTCCGTTAAAAGTTGAAGCTCTTATGTTGTTACCTGCTAATTCGTTTTCACTTACTATGTAATCATCACCTACTACTACTGACCTCGTGCCTCCAACTATTATGTTTCCTCTCCCCATTACCTGAGCATTGGCTTGATTGCCAAATACATTAGTGGTAATCATTCTAGTCGTGTTTACGTTGCTCATCGCTAACATCTGCATAGCTCCAATGGCTGCAGGAGGATTAGGTATGATAGGCCCACTTGGCCCCATAAATGGTGAGAAGTTAATCTCGTTGTCTATGCTGATTAATTCTACTTTTGTAAGCTTATTTGAGTTAGCATCATAATCGATTACCTTGTTAATATTCCACCACGAGTTATCTATTCTTATTTTATCATTCAACTTCATTGCTTGTATGTCCGGTTCTTTCAAGTTGAACATAGCAGTAAGCATCTTACCATTATTGATTTGTCCCATTGTACGCCTCCAATACCTGTTATAAAGATTGTTATCGGTTAGACTAGATGGTTGATAATAGTAGAAATCACAGATAGCATAGTTAATGTCAAACGTGGGAGTCAATGGGTCATCGAAGTGACCAACTAAAGGATAGTTTGTTAAGTTGATTTGACCAACACTTCCGATATCATAGATGTAAAATTGTCCACAAGTGGCAAGAGGTTGACCTACAGTAGTCTTATCGTATAAGATACGTATGTTAGTTTCAGGTGCTGCTCCTGCTATCATTGGAACGAAAGCTCCAAAGACTGTTTTAATTACAGGAGTAGGTGAGAATAATAATTTTTTCGTGTTTACCTCTTTAACAAATTCATTGTCAAAAATGACCTCCGCTTGACCATAAATATTACTAGTCGCATTTGTATATATAGTGTTTGGGTTATCCTTATCGTCTGCATATGTTAAGATTATTTTCTTACTTGTCAGTTCAGGTAAAAAAGATAACTCTTGCTCTTGATCTTTTGCTAGTTTGTATGTCCAATCTACCTCCACACCACTATCGTAAAAAGCATCTCGATGAATTAAATTAATCTTGTTTGGCTGAGTGTTGTCAATGGTAGCGTAAAGATTATACATATTGAAAATACTCTTGATAAAATCGCTTTGCTTAATCTTTTTAGGAACATAATCATTAACATCTATCGTACCACCAATAGTATATATTGTAGAAGATGGTACAATGCTTAGTTGTATATTAGTAATGACAGCTTGTATAACTAATTGCCCGGAAGCAGGTGTAGGCCCGGATGGTGATATCCTTCTCCACCCTCTTACAGAACTTGTGTTGTTAGTTGTTATTAACGTATGCTGAGATACATTTATACCTACAGTGGCTGTATTAGCTGTAGTAAGTGAAGCACCACTTAATGGTATATTAGTTTGAACAGTTTGATTTAAAATATTAGTTGTTCCTACAGGTATAGTCAGAGGGCATTGCACGGCGTTACCTGCATTTGTATAACCTGCAGGAGGTAAGCCATTTACATATAAATTACTAAAAGCAATGTTTTGACCTGCTATTTGTACACCTATCATTGGCTTATAGAATACAGATGCAGCTACACCACCAACATTGCCATACAAAGTACCTCCTGAACTATTAACTAGATTAAGTTGATAAGTTATAGTAACGCTATAGTCATAGTATTGACCATTTAACGCACTAATATTAAAAGGTATAGAATACACACCTGTTACATCATTAAAGATATTTTGAGGGTCTTCGAGTTCAGTCCATCCGGTAATGTTTATCTTAGTAGCAGGTGTAAAACTATTGCCACTATTAGCAATGTTAGAAAACCCCGGTATGTTGTTAGCGCCATTGATTGTGGTAGGCAATGTCTTTTCTGCCTTGACTAAATAATCATTATAGTCAAAGTTGTCTACGCCACCATTGTATGGAATAAATAGCTTTTCAAATCTATCATAACCCATAGATGGCCAATCGTAGGTAAACCCTGCGTCTTGAAAGATTCTATCAAAGTACACCTTAGCAAAAATTGCAGGCTTAAATTCTTGAGTGTTATAGATAGCGTCATCTGATGCAGGTAAGAAATACTTAAAGCCATCCACCACTGTGTTACTAAATCTATTAACCACATTAAGAGCATTATACGTGTGGTTGAAGTCACTAAAATCTATATCAGTTAATTCTTTATTCGTGATTGCTGTAAAGAAATCTGCCTTTGAGTCTTTAATTAACACCTCGTATGTAACGTGTTCCTCGTAACCATCTGTGAGCTGTGTCTTTAGTATAGAAGTTAACTGCAAAGAACAATCTTCCATTACAGGTATTCCATCTTGAATTACAGTACAAGTAGTTATAGCGTTAATGTTAAACGTGCCTTCAATTATATTTACATCATAGTAATGATTTAACAAGTTGTTGTTATTCTTGCTACCTGTTAAGGTAATGGTCTTTGAAAAGTTTCCCTTTCGCTGACTAATATCTCGTATGTCTCCTACTTGAAAGTTAAGAGGAAAGGCAGTGCCTTCTTTGACATCTAGAAAACCTGTACTTAATTGTATCTTAACCATTTACTATATTGTTGTTAGCTAATTTAATAGTTATGTTTTGCTTGATTAGATTCTTGTTACGTTGGTTATATACTTGGTAGTCACTTGTCAAGATATTACAGCTAATGTATGGAGTACTTTCCGGTAGCTCACAATCTAGCGAGTAGTCGCTTTGCTTTACAAAAGTCACAGGCGACGAGATAAGCTCAGTAAAATAGTTAGCCGTTTCTATATTCATAAAGTTGGTAGCTAAATCTATAGTTGTTTGAGTACTTACATATGTGTTTGTCATTCCTCTATCAGTTAACTCATAGTCCCAATGGTTTGACCCATTGATATATCCTTTAACATCTTGATTAAATTGTTCTCGTGTTACGTTACCTTTTTCGTAACTATTCAAAGTAAATGCAAAGCTTCCCCACGAACCCATACGATCAAGAAATAAGATAGAATATTCAGTTGTTCTTATTCGCCTGTCTAGATAAACATAGTATCTTCTAGAAGATTGTACACCATTCCTTACATAGCTTACGTTGTACCATTCCGTGCTAGGTTTGATCATTGGCAATGAGCCTGAGACAACAGATAGTAAACCATAGTTATTAGGGCCTGCACTTATTCCACTAACGTGGTCTGCAGCTGTTACATTCTTTTCAAAGACATCGCCATCGCTAGTAACAATGTATAAAGTATCCGGTGGAGTAGGTGAGCCGTTAGCTATAGCGTTAAGCCATAAATCTTGTGACAAGGTAGCGTAAAAGTTATTAGGCGGAAGCGTAGTAAGGAATCTATCAAAGATACCATTTAGCATATAGTCTTGATAATTATAGCTAGGCCATTCGCTCCACCTTATAGCTCCGTTAAAGACATACCTGTTTAACACTAAAGCCATATTACGAGTGACTGTCTTACGACCATCTGCATATGTAATAGCTCCATCAACATTGGGGTTACCTATCAAAGTCCATAAACTATTTACTACTATATACAATGGGTTTGCTACTAGCACAGTAAACAAGCCTTCAAGATTTGGATTCGCAGAACCACCTACGCCTTGAGTGATTTGTATTTGGTCACCTACTAGAAAAGTGTTAGCTACGTTTATTTGTACTCTTCCGTTGTACGGAGCAGGTATATATTGAGTGAGTGCAAATGTATATAAGGTGGTAGTAAGATATTCCTCGCCTACCTTTACGTCATATTTGTAATGGCTGTTAGGTGCGTTATATACCGATGTATTCGTTAAGTTCAAGTCATAGCTTACCTTTGCTTGTAGTAACTTGCTTAGGTCTATCTCGCCAAAGCCTGTAGCATATGTAGGCATAACTCTATACTCTGCTATCTTGTTAGCTGTACCGCTTTGATAAATATCATATATAAACTTGAAACCTTGCAAAGCTACATTACTTGAGCTGTAGATGTACTTAATAGGGTTATATGCAGGAACGATTACTTGAGGTGTTGCTTGTGCTACTAGTGCCATTGATTGTCTTTACCTATATTAATTTATTTCGCATTCGTGTTTTTAAACTCATTCATAGCTATCATATACGCTTGATCAAGTAAGGCTAAATGTTGTTGCATTCTATCCGGTCGATTGAATACTATCCTCACTTGCTTACCTGTCTTGTGGTGTATGTAAGCTTGAACGACTTGAATTTTATGGAGTATATCAGAATGCATAGTACGAGTCGTCAGTATAATACTCTTGTCTTATGTGAGTAGTTGCATATCTGATAGCATCCATAGCATCGTCGAATAGCTTGACCGGTTCGTCAGTTATGAAATCGGCTATCTTCTTCCATTTATAATTCTCATACTCTCGCTTAATAGCTTTATCGTCTTGACATATCACTCCAAAGGTCTTAACATTGTCTATTCCTTTCTTCACTACCTTGTTAGCGTTTTGCACATCATAGCCTGCGATATTCATCTCTTGTATTATCTCAGGTCTTGAGTAGTCAGCTAGTATGGTAACTGTTTGCTCTATCCCTAATGTGTTTAGCTTTTCGATTAGCATAGTAGTAGTTAAGTAACTCTCGTATATGACAGGCTCGATATAGATGTCATTGTCACAATAGTAAACTCTTATCAATGCGGTGGGATGGTTATACCCAAAATCAATTCCGTATACGTACTTAACAAACTTAGCAGGTCTATGAGTAACGAATGACCAATTGCTATATATGTTGCTCTTGCTTGTTGCCTTTTCACCCAATGCATAGATTTGGTATAAGGCTTCGTCTGTACGCTTGAGGTCTTCTATTTGTAGCTTAATGCTTTCCGGTAAGAATGGATTGTCCCTGTACGTTGATTTGATTAATATACTTTCGTCTTTTGGTAGCTCGTATAACCAAGAGGCAGAGTCAGATGGATTGTAGTCGAAGATTAGCTTGTCCTCCGTTCTCATATTGAGCTGAGTGTAGTCATCGAAAAATAATTCGTTTGCCTCATTGCACCAGGCTATATCCCTTTTCCTACCTCTTATCTTCTGCTCATCATCTACACTAAAAAATTCAATCATTGACCCATTTGCAAACGTGTAGATGTGTTCACTCTTGTTGTGAGCTTCTTGCTTGTATAGTCCAATGTCTTTAAGTATCTCTATAAAGTCACGGAGTACTGTGGCTCTCAATGCCGGGAATGTCTTACGAATAACTGACACCACCTTGTTATTATTTTGTAAGCAATATATAATCATTAACTGACAAAGCGAATAAGTCTTAGAGCTTCTAGACCCTCCCTCGTTTATTATAAATCGCTTGTCACCTGCTATGGCCTCAAAGTTCTTTTCGAAGATAACAGTGCTTTTAATATTCATTTACTCGGTAGGCTTCACGATTGTCACAGTGATAGCGTTAATCTTTTCGT
>Ga0208974_1000160_pt1 | contig 29338 bp, 26 predicted proteins | sample GreLakmeER15MSRF_FD_187699 | JGI IMG/M metagenome (GOLD analysis project Ga0208974, IMG submission 187699) | Freshwater lentic microbial communities from great Laurentian Lakes, MI, USA - Great Lakes metaG ER15MSRF (SPAdes) | ecosystem: Environmental > Aquatic > Freshwater > Lake | place: Great... | reverse complement strand
CCGTTTTTCTGCGCTGCTTCCCAAAACCCATTTTCTCTTTCAGAGTCTCAATACTGAGCTTCCCATTGATAGGCTCGGTTACTGGCTCTTCTTCGATGGCGGGAGTGACTTCCGTGGGCTGCGCCGACGTTGTGGCAGCAGCAACTTCCGTGGCTTGAGCAACTTCCGTGGGCTGCGCCGACTTCGTGGGTTTCACCGACGTTGTGGCGGGAGCGACTTCGGTAGCCTCCATCTGGGCAATCAGCTTTCTTGCTTCTCTCGGCAAAGGGGCTTCCTCAAGCTCCTCATTGTTGAGGGCAAGCTGATTCCAGACTCCAGAAAGGTAGTCTTTGACGTTATCCCAAAGATCGGGGAACTGATCCCGAACGTCTTGAGCAAAATCAAGAAACTTCACAGCCCCCGTTTCAGCGGAGATTACGGCAAGTTCCATAGCCGCAGCAAATTGCTCCGAGTCCAAGCCAGCCATACTGGTTCGCCCCAGAGATTTTCTGAACTTGTCCGCAGCCGCTTGTCTCCTCTTTGCCAAATCATCGAGTTTTTCTTGGGTAACTTCTTTTCGGGCAAGTCGAGCCTTCTGTCTTTCAGTTAGCTGTGGAGCCTCCGTGGGCTGCGCCGACTCCGTGGCGGGCGCAACTTCCGTGGGTTTCACCGACTCCGTGGGCTTCTCCGACTTTGTGGCAGGCTCGGCGGGGGCGATGCGTTCTCGTGATTTTGTATCCTCTATGTCTTGCATCTGCCGCTTGAGCCTTTCTTCGCCAAAAGCGGCAGCAGCCAGTTGTGCGGGCGTCATCGGTTTCTTTTGCTTCCGCTTACGGTGGTCAGATTTAGGATCAACCGTGATATTCTCCAACGGTAATGGCTCACGAAGCCCTTGTAGCAGGACCATCTGCTTGCCTTCTGCGGTGAAGATATTATCAATGCGACGTGTGATTCTAGCATCTCCGCCTTTCACGAAGGCTTCGTCCCCTTTTTCTGGTGTGAGTTGTTCCGACTCCGTAGCGGGTATCTCCATCTTGCCTTGATCCTGCTCGGCTTTTCCTGCGCGGGTAGCCGCACCAAGTTCAGCAAGCAAGTCGGGAGCCTGTGGCTTTGCTGTTTCCCCTTTGTTCTTGGGGCGAGTGGATTGGGTTCCCTCAAGGAGACTTTCAAGCCCAGCTTGTTTCTTGGGAGTCGCTACCTTGGTTACATAGAAAGGCTCTTCCAAACTTGCCTTCTGCTCCCCAAAGGTAGGGCTGGTTAAGACGACCCCGACAGGGGTTCCATCCGCCTCGTCATAGGTGATTTCTGTGACAGTAAATTCTTCGCCCAAGATGGTGTATTTTTTACCAACAACAACCGCAGAGGAAACGATACGCTCTTTATCCTCGGCGGGAGTAGTGACAGCTTTCTCAAAAGCCAAGGTCTGTTTCTCCTGCTCGTCCAACACTGCTTGTTGTTGGTCGGCAATGCTTCCGGCTTTGCGCTCCTTGCTGGCTTTGACCATCGCCTCAATCAAGGCATCAGCATTTGGTGCGGAGATGAAGTTCGCCTCAAACGCTAAATTGGCAACAACATCAATCGTGTTGGAGTCAAAGGGCATCGTGTCCGAAACCGTCCAAAGTTTGGCTTTCTCCCCTTCATCAAGCTCAACATCCCGTAAAGGGTCGCGTTCTCCGCCAACGGATTTCCCAGCTTTTTTCTCAGCAGCTTTGAACTTTGCACTCGGCACAACCATGTCCGAATCAGCCACAAAATTGAGGATGTCGGGCTGCTGCGTATTGGGGTTGTCGGAAAAACGGGAAGTTTTACGGTAGCTTTTTGGCTTTACGTCAGTCAACTCCTTAGCCATTTTCTTCGCCTCTTTCTGAGCCTTGTTCAGGTAGGGTAACTCTTTCACAAATTCCCCTGCCTGATTGTAGATGGCATAGGCTTTGAACTTCGGAGTACTACGGCTAGGTTCGTGCTTGATTGTGAAAACTTGCGTCTCTCCGATCATCACCTTCTGCTCTTGTGAAGTCCCAACAGGATACTTCTTGGAGGTGTCGGCAACTACCTTGATCACGCCCGAGGGGGCAACTTCTTCGACAGGAGCCGCTGTGGGAACTTCCCCCACAGCGGCGGGGGTCGTCGCTACTTCACCTTGACCTTGCCGCTGTGGAGTTCCCTCTTCAGTTTGGACTGTTGGGGTTTCGACAGGGGGCTTGCCTTCGATAGGAGGAGTCCCACTTGGGCTTTCGACTTTACGTTCTTCGGTAGGGGCATTTGCTGGCTGGGTTGGGGTTGGAGGAGCCGTCTCCTCGGGAGTGGTTGGGGCGGAGGCAACAGGAGCAGGAGCAGGTCTAACGGTCAGCGGTTGTAAGGGTCGTGGAGGAGAGGCAGCAGGTGATGTGTCAGCTTTTTTGAGTCGCTCAAGAGCTTGCACTGGTGACTCACCTCGGTTTTGTGGGTCAACCATCCGTTCCGTGGCAGCATCCCACACCCATCCGTCGTTAAGAAGCCGTTCAAGAGCACGGTTGAGTTCAATACCTTTATCCACACCTACGGCGTCTATGCTCTCATCGAAGGTTTTATCTTTTAGAGCAGCAACAGCATTTGAAACCGTCTCATCAAGAACAGTCGGCTGGTAAGGTGTCCCGTCAGGATTATGAGTTTTTTCATATTTGCTGTCCCATTCTTCTCTTCGAGTTACAAACTCGGCCCTAGTTTCTCCTTCTGGGCGAGACTCATACACAGGTCTAGGAGGCGCATTTTCAGTAGCTCTAGGCAAAATATTGGGAGACGGAGCGTTCGCGGGAGCAACGGGAGCGGGAGCGGGAGCGGGAGCAACAGGAGCAGGCTGTTTCTGCTCTAACGCTGCTTGCTCTTTGAGCAAGGAATCTTCTTCAGTGGTTAAGGCGCGATAGGGGACAGTGACTGGGGTTCCATCGGGAGTAAAGGTTGTCTGATCGCGTGGGCCAAACATGGCGGCAAGTGCTTCAAGCCTTTGCTGAATTTCAACGTCTCTGGCAACAGGGGCGACCTCAACAGGAGCAGGAGGAGCCGAAGCCACTTCAACAGCCGTCTGCACCAACGCCTCCTGCGTCTGGGAGGCAACGCCTGTCAAAGCAGCAGCAATGTTTGCAATCTCTTCAGCCTTGGCTTTCTGGGCTTTGACGTATTGATCTTTGGCAAGACCAACCAAGCCAGCACCGCCGCCCATAAGGGCGGAACCGAACAGCGTAGCGGGAGCAACCTCCTCAAACCCTCGGGCGATGCCAGCGGCTCCGGCATAGGGGTTGGCAACTTCATCAGGGTTCTTGCCCGCAAGGATAGCTTCCATCTTGGCTTGATCCCAGCCTTGCCCACCGACCTGAGTAGCGGTTTCTCCTGCGAGTTCTACGCCAACGTCGGCGGCAACCAAACCTACTTTGTTGAGTAGCTTTCTGGTTGCAGAAATTGGAGCCTTTTCCGCCACAGCCGTCCCCGTAGCGAGAGCGCGAGCAGCTAGATCAGTTCCAGCTTTTTTGAGAGCTTCCTTACCAATGCCTTTGAACAGGTATTTGCCAACACCCATCGTGAAGACGTTGCCGATAGCTTCCGGTCCTGCTTCCCAAAGGGCAGTGTTCTGAGCGATGGGGAGAATCTGATCGTGGAGGGCTTTTTCTTCCTCCTTATTGAGCGGGCGACCTTTCTCTTCGACCGACTGCTTGTTAGCCATGTCGAAAGCGTCATCCAAGAAGGAAGCTCCCGCCATACGGTAAGCAGCGGCTCCAGAGGAAAGAAGTCCTCCGATAGCCCCGACGGCGGCTCCTGCGGTGGCTCCCAAAGCCGCACCGGGAGCAGCACCCACACCGCCCGCAGGAAGGGTAGCTCCGCCACCAATAGCAGTACCAATAGGAGTTCCGAGGGCTGCGCCTGCTTGACCACCCGCTAAGGCAGCGCCCATTGCAACACCAGAGAAACCGGAACTGTTGCTGAACTCGCGTCCAGCACTGCCCACAGAAGTAGCCAAGCCTTGAGCTTCGCGTTGAGCTTGATCCGCTTGAACGGCTTCGTCAGCCGCCTTCTTCTCCGCCATAGCATCTCGGTAGCCTTGGGAACGCTCGCTGGGCATAGCCAAGCCTTCCTTGAGTTGGTAGGCAGCAGCCTTGACATTGGTGGGCAGGTTGCTGGCAATGGTGCCAAGAGCGTTGAGAGTATCCCCAAACCCAAAGAAGGGACGGTCTGCCTTCTCCTTAGCTTGGGCATCAACTTCCTGTTGAGTTTTCTGCTGGGCATACGTCTTGACGTAATCGCCCATGTTTTCAGGCATCGGAGCACCTGCAAAATACTTGTGCTTTGCATCGGTGACGGCTTCAACGGCAAGCCTTTCTTCCGGTGTTTTGATACCTTTGAGGGTCTGTGTTGACCAATCGGTGAGAACCGCTGACTTCTGTTCTGGGCTGTATCCTTGGAAAGTAGGATTTGCTTCAATTTCTGACCAAAGAGGTAGGGTAGCCATATCTGGCTACAATGCTCGAAAATACCTAGTTGGTCAAGGTTTCACCACAGTTCCTAGATAGTCATTGACGTGATCGACTGGGCCTTGGAAGTGTTTATCCGCAGCCCGTAGAGCGCGGATGGTTGCCTCAGAGGCTTCCTTGCCATCGGTCTTGCCTAACAACGCATGTATGTCAGCAGCAATGGCAGGGGCTTTCTGTGGGATGTCTGCAAGCTCACGCTTGCTCTTGCCCTTGATGGCTTCTGCATCCTGCTGGGTGGCGAGTTCCCATTCCTTAGCCAAATCAACGATCTCCCGCTGGGCATCCAAAGACTGAATCTTGGCGAGAGCCGGAGGGAGTTGGCTGCGGAACTTATTGAGTTCAGCTTTTGCCTTGTAGGCTGGAGCAGCTTCCAAACCTTTGCGGAGATGTTCTGGCATCTGCATCGCATAGTCGGCGGCTTCAGACTGGCTCCTTTGGGCAGCTTGTGCCGTATCCCGCAGCTTGTAGGAGGTAGGGGAACCGGAGGCTTGGAAGGCGGCAATCTGCTCAGGAGTAGCGGTCTGGAGGGCGGCATTGGCCTGCGCCAGTTGCTGTTCTTCCATTGCCGTCTGCATGAGCTTCTGCTGTGCCGTCTGTTCTCGACGCTGTTGCTCTCCTATAGCCAAAGTCTGCTGCACCTGTCCTGTGGCGAAGGCTTGGGGGTCGCGCATCGCCAAGGACTGCACCTTCTTGGTGTAGTCGGGATCGAGAGGATTGATTGCCGCAGCGGCACGGGCAACGTCCGCTACCCTCGCCAATTCCCGCTGCTTCTCCTGCTCGCGGGCAATCTGCTCAATGAACTGCCCCGAAGAACCGAGCATCCCAGCCGCAGCCATTGCCCTAGTTTTGGGGTCAATTCCACTTGGTTGGGGTTGCGCGGTTTGGAACATGGCAGGAGGAGGCGCATAGAGAGCCTGCTGCACTGCTTGCTGTTCTTCGGGAGTGAGTTCGTTGTATGCCATACTTATTTCTTAGGGGCTTCAAACCACTTAGCGATTTCAGCATCCGTGTAACCTTTGAGCTTTAACCATTTGCTCATATCCTCAATTGTTGGCTGGGGCATTTCAGAAGGAGTGGCTCCAAGGGACTTAATCTTTTCTCGAACTTTTTGAAGTTGCTTGGCTACATTTGATTTATGCTCCGTGTCGAGTGAAATAGTTTTTGGAGCAAAGGGACCTCCACTACTTACCCAAGAGTCGGTATTGCCCCCAAGAGACGTTTGGCCCGTTGTGAGTTGAGATTCCAAGTCTTGCTTATCCTTATAGAGTTGCGCTCTTTGTTTCGCGGCTTCCGCTTGAAATGGGGACTGTATTCCGGCAGAGCCAAACAAAGACTCTGTTTCCAATAGTTGGCTGGCTTGTTGAGGAACCGTTGGGGGGTTGTTAGGTGGTGCTCCCGAGGGTTCTTTCTGAGCTTGTAATTCTGCAATTCTTTTTCTCAAAGTATCCGTGGATGCACCTCCTTGGCGAGCTTCCTCCGCTGCTTTCTCCATAGCAATATTTTGTTCGTTATACGCAGCAGCTTCCTGAGCAGCCGTCAAAGGGGCTTTTTTTGCATACTCTCTTAAAAAAGCATCCCGAATGTTAGGACCGAGTACGGCTTGTTCGACACTAGTTCCTTGTCCTTGATTGATTGCTTTGGCCCCTAGAGGGGCCGGAGAAACCGGAATATTGGTTCCAACGATATTTCCCTGAGCATCCAAAACAGCCTTAGCTCCGGTGTCCGAAGTCACTACTCGGCTGGACGGAAGTCCGGAAATAGTGGCTGGATTTGCGGCTTGCTGCTCTTTTAGAGAAGCGACTGCTTGACGACCCTCGGCCATGCCCTGCTGCATTTGCATAGCTCGCTGCTGGGAGAGTTCCCAAGCTCGCTGGGCGGCGGGAGAACTCGGCAGCGTTTGTCCTCCAGTGGCTTTGAGAAAAGCTTCTGAAACTTTAGGATCAGCGGACGAAAGCCTGCCGGATTGGTCGAACATGGAGGTAGCCATAATTAAGAAGCTGGGAACATAGGTTGAACGCCCATCGTATATGCCGACCCCATCAAGGCGTTGAGCGTATTGGGCTTTTTAGGAGCCATAGGATTTATAGTTCCCACGGTGGGAGTCAGGTTGTTTGGAGTACCCGTTGGGTTCGTCCCAATTACGGGAGGAGCCGATAAGTTGGTGGATGCTGGGGCTGGAGGAGGAAGCGGGGTGGGGGGCGCAGGGGTAGCCACTCCCATAGCTCCAGCGGCGGTAGCTAACGGATTCTGAGGCTGATTCTTGTAGTGGTTCTCCAAAGCGGCAACGCCACGTTCCTGATTCGCTGCTTGCGGCATCATTTGGGCTGCTTGAACTTGCCCCGGCCTTGCCGTTCCCCGCGACACCATCCCAGCGACTCGACCAATGTCAGTTGTGGGGCGACCAACAGCCGTGGCTCTTGTGTTACCAAGACCTCCAGAAGCCGCAATGTTGCCACTGAGTCCCGCAGAGAGGGACTGTGCTCCAAAATCGTTGCTGGTGCGGTCTGGGCCGGATGCTGACATTTTCATAATTAGAATACGGTTGGAATTGAGCGTCCGCGAACGCCAAAGAAGTGTAGGTTAGGGATGCCTGCGGCTCCACCTCTGGATGCCTTAGCTTCTTGGTTCAAGTAGGTCATCGCCGTTGTGAACGATGGGCCTGCCATATCGAGTTGACCCGCACGCTCAAAAGCGAGGGCTTTTAGCCCGTAGCGGAGCGCACTCAAGTTGCCCGGCCTCACATAATCCGTCTCTGCCACCAACGGAATGAACCTCAAGTTGCAGAGAGTTTGGATGGGATCAGAGGTCTTTCCTGTCTGATAGCGGTGGTAAGAGGGGCGAGCCTCGCCGGGGTAATAGCGACCAATTTGCGTCACGGTAGCCCCATCCACAACACTCAGTGTCCAAGGAAGCGTCATGTTCGCTGGAGCTTGGATGCCTGTCACACGGGAGAAAACCACACTAGTTGTAACGCTGGGATTGACGGTAGTGACGTTGATCCCTTGATTCCCCGAGGTGTCGTAGATAGTGTTTCCGTCAGCGTCCTCCCCAAATAGGCGAATCACTTTGGAAGCATCTCCGGCTCCCGTAATCGTGACTCGCAGCGTTCCCGCAGTGGTGATGTCTGACTGAGTGCAGAAACCGTCACCAAGGTCGATCAATACGCCGGGGAAGTGGTAGGTGTCGGAAATCTCGCCGGGGCCGTTATCCGAGAACTCATAAAATGGCGAGAAGATTGGGAAGGGAGCCTTCTGGTATCGCATCACCAAGACCGACTGATACCACCGTGGGAGGGTGACAAAACCCGTGGATACGGGAAGCGTTACTTTGGACACGGTGCCTTTCCACTTGCCCGAGTTGATGAAACGCTCACAAACCTCGTTCAAACGGGGGATAAAAGCCGCCGAGTTGATGTCGGTAGCGTCCACCTCCTCATAGAGGGCGGTGCGGCAATCGGCAACAGTGAGGCGGGTGTCCATAAGCAGTTTGATTTTACTTGACGATGGGCCTTATGTCAAAGGTTCATGCTGTGCGCTCGATGCTCTTAATTCTCAATCCGTAGATGATGTCTGGAGCGGGGGCAACAAAAGCACGGGAGTCTCCATCGTAGCCTACATAAAAAGCGTATTCTGCCACGGGGTCGAGGGGCAACCCATTCTCGTCCGTAGGGTAGAGTTCCAGAACCACTTTGGTAGGAAACTTGAACTCTCCTTCGCTGCTGTCTGCATTGACCGAGGCAGAGGTTAAAAATAGCGTGTAACTGCGGGAATACGTCTCACTTTGTTCCAGTTGTGTCTCCTGCCAAAAGGAGGTGCTGGAAACAAAACCGTCTCTAAAGACAACTGCGGCGTTATCCGGCCCGACATCAAAAGCTCCACCGATAGTCGTGCTCCCCACAACTCTTCCAAGCAGGACATATCGCCAAGTATCCTCCGCAGCAGCTTCTTCGGCTCGACCCACTTCAATTGAAATCCCGCCCCCGTTGACACTAGCATTGTTGCCCGCTCTAGGCTGGAGCTTGCTGACCCGATCTGCGATCTGAGCCTTGGCTGCGTTGTAGATTTGCTGGTATTGATCGTAGTTCATGGGGTGACAGCAACACGGGTTCCAACCATGAAAGTCAGGCCAGAGAGAACGATGGTGTCCTCATTATCCGCCTGATACGAGACATCATCCAAAGCAGTAGTGAGCATCCCGTCCAGTTCGGCCCACCAAGCTCCGGCTTGTTGCTCAGGGGACATGGCTTCCCAAGTTTCTTGCGGGATCATTCGGAGGAGGAGATCAGGGATTCTTGGCAGTTGTGAACGGTTGCCCCTTCGCCTGAGATGAAGCGATACAGATCAAACCGCTGATCAACGATTTCCTTCGTTCGATCTCGCGTAGCCAAGAACTGTGCGTCATCGCCATTTTCTCCTTGGAGAGTGGCAACTCGGTCTTCGGCTTCAGGATCGACATCGGGCATAGTGGGTTAAGCGGTGAAGGCAACGACTGCCCCAATCCAAGGGTCGGTGCTCGTCGTGCCAGTAGTAGGGATGGACGTGATCGTGTTGATGGAGTTGTACACAACTGCGCGGAAGTGGTAACTCTGCCCAACAGTAAGTCCTGAGACGACTTTCGTTGAAGCTGTCGGGCTGAATCCTGCTACGGTGTTCGTGCTGGATGTGAGCCATGTGGAGGAAGCCACCAGCTTGTATTGGAAATAGCAGGTAGCCGCGATGTGATTCGGCGTAAAGGTTCCCGCCAGTGTCGCGGAGCCTCCACCAATTGCGCTTGCGACTCCGGTGGTTGCAGCAGGCACCGCTACGGCAGCAGTATTAACCTGAATCGTGTAGGTGCTCTTGGTGCCGGGGTTATTGGACGCAATGTTGAGCGTTGTGCTCCGGTAGCCCTTTGCTCCAGTGGCAGGAGAGAAACGAACAACCATCGTGTCGGAGTTGCCTGCCGAGATGCTAGTGGGTGGAGTGCTCGTAATAGAGTGCTCGGCCAACCATCCGGTAAGGGTTGCGGCAATGCTTGAGAGGGTAGCAGTCCCAGCGTTGATGAGCTTCACGGGGATGTCGATGAACGCCCCACCGATGGCAGTAGAATAGCCTGTTGCCCCGTCGTCGGGGATAGTCGTGCCGTCTGGCACCTGCACCACCAAGTCTGGAGCAAGCACACCTGAGAAGGAGAGTTGATCCTCCTGAATAGATACCGAGCCGCTGAAATATCCGCACTGGATATAGGCTCTTGCTCGCAGGATTCCGTTTGTCGGAAGAGAGATGCCTGTCAGCGTCCATCCTCCTGAAATGCGGGTGCCTTGCCCAAGGCGTGTCCAAGTCGTGCCTCCGTCTTGGCTAAGGTCGAACACGGTTATCTGCGTCTCAGGCAGCGTGCCGCTACGAAGCCACTGCACGGCTGTTTGACCGACGACAGACAAGGTGCTAGACCCTGTTCCATTGATGAGTTTGGCGGCATAAGTCGCAGACCCACCTGCTAGCTGGAATAGACCCCCCGTTAAAAGTGCTCCATCTTCTTGGACGCACAGTGAGTACACGTTTCCCGTTGCAGCGGCAACGAATGTGGTGTCGTTTGCGCCTGTTGAAGTCACACGTTCGACCCGCGAAGTGCTGGCTGGGTAACTCGTAGATGACCCGATTAGTAGAGTTCCATCCGTTTGCGGCACAAGGGAAAGAGCCGATGAAGGAACTAAGGTGAAGCTCGTATCCTTGACCCCTAACGGAGTTAGCCGGATGACTCCACGATTATCCACTCCTGAGATATAGGTATTTTTTCCACCAAGTAGGACATTGCCTGATGCGTCCAAATTGATTACTCCAGACTCCGTTCCTCCTGCCGTCAGATTCGCGGCAAAAGTGCTATCAATAGACCCGTCCGAGTTGAGTCTTGCTACGCACTTTTGGGGGGAGCCAGCAATAGAATAGAAATTCCCGCATACCATGATCTTCCCATCCGATTGAGGGATAATGGAGTAGATAGATGAATCACAAGGACAGGAAAAGGCGTTCAACGAAGGGACTCCAGCAGATGAGAAATCAATTTTGGCGATACTCTTTCGAGTGCTCGTAGCCCCAAGAGTAACGGTTGTGAAGCCGCCAGCAATCAAAACGGATCCACTTGGTAGTAGTGCAATACAGTATACGACTCCATCTGTAGATAAGAGGAAAGTTCCATCTATTGACCCGTCTGAGTTGACCCTGCGAATGCGTTGGGGGGTGAAATTACCCCCGATCAATGCCTTTCCATCGGGCAACTGAGCCATGCAGTACACGGTGTTATTTACCCCTGCACCCGACTGCGCTTGCACAGTTCCCGAGGAATCGACAAAAGCATAACGATTGCGCGTCTGTGTACCAACAGAGGTGAAGCCCCCTCCTAATCCGGTGATCCCTGTCGTGCGCTGGGATATAGCCAGAACAGAGTCTGAAGGAGAGGGTTGCCACGACGAGTCTTGAGAACCGGGGCCGGGAGTGGCTGCGCCTGAGAAAGCAACCGTGAAGCTTGCTTCGTCTCCGTCATCGGAGTGAATCGTCATCGTGGTTGTCTTTGTCCCTGCGGATGTTGGGGTTAGGTCAACAGTGAACGTCACGGACTGCCCCGGCAGCACGGGTGAAGAAGGCTGGGTTACGACAGCATATTGCCCTGTCGGAGAAAAAGTCACAGGCGTTGCATCAAGAGTCAGATCATCAAGGCCAATGTTCCTAATAGTCACCACCTTGGGCGAACTGGAGCCTACCTGAGTGCTCGGGAAGTAAACTGTTCCGGCTCCTGAAGTCAGAATAACTCCGTCAATCTCTACCTCAATTTCAGGGTCAATCGGTGCGGAGACTGTCGCTTGCTGGATGCCTTCGCTGTGGGAGTCAGAAGGAAAAGCCGTTGCTCGGATGTCGTTCGTTGAACCTGAAAGAGAAGACGTCGGAACGATCTGCCACCCTGAAGGTGTGCGTGATATAGTTCCAAGTAGCTGACTGTACGGACCTCCGGTGCTTAATTCAAACTCGACTCGCTGCGTCTCTTCACTTGTTCCTGTCCTGTCCCACTTGATGAGGTCTGCGTTCACGACATACAGGCTGTTGGCTGCTGTGCCGTTGTAGAGTCGGGCAACACGGTTACGGGTTGTGCTGCCAACTGAGGTGAAAGAGCCCCCTGCGAGAATCTTCCCATCGGTTTGCAAAGCAAGCGCATTCACACTGCCATTTACGTTCGGGTTGAACGCTGCCTCAAGAGTCAGGTCGGGGAGGAGTCTGGCAAGTCGGTTGCGGTTGGTGCTGCCAACTGTGGTGAAATCACCGCCAAAGATGACGCTTCCATCAGTCTGAAGAGCCAGCGTGTTGACGGCTGCGGATGGTGTCGGGATGCTCGGAACGAGGGTGCCGTCTGCATTGAGGACGGCTAGGCGTGCTTGGATATGGCTTCCGACATATAAAAATTCTCCCCCTACGATGATCTCCCCCGTGGGTAGTGCTGTGATGCTATATCCAGTGTTGTCGAGTCCAGCGCCCACGGCGAAAGATGTGTCAGTGGTTCCGTCCGAGTTGAGGATTGCGATGCGGTCAGGGATGCTCATAGAAATACGCTTGCGTTTACAGCCGACTTATACTACCACTAAGGTCAACCACACTCACCATAACATGAATGCTTTCAACGCACAAATACCAATAGTACCCGTTAGTGTCAAGATAAGCCACCAACTCATGCGCTTGTTTTGGTCAAGAAATAGAATTGGTTATCGACCAGACCAAGGTGTCCCACAATATCAAGGGCTGTTGTCATGCTGGTCTTGGATTGGAAGTTTAAACGCAGGAGGGTACGGCAAAACAAAGGCCAATGGTCAGACCGTTCTTGCCCACAGGCTATCTTGGCTCATACACTTTGGCCCAATACCGGATGGTGTGGATGTGCTGCACAAATGTGATTGCAGGAGTTGCGTCAATCCAGACCATTTATTTCTTGGAGATGTCCAAACGAACTGCGCTGACAGAATTTCCAAAGGCCGAAGTAATACGGCTCGCGGGACAAGGCTTCCGCAGTCTCGTCTGACAGAGCATAAAGTTGCCCAGATACGAAAACTTTTACACCAAGGCGTAGTGCAGACAAAGATAGCTCGCGACTTCAACACTACGCAAAAGAACGTAAGTAAAATCGCTCTGTACAAGTCGTGGAAGCATGTGCGCTAGCTTCAAATATATTCGACTTTCCCTAGCTTTGCGAGATAAGCAAACATCGCTGCCTCAACCTCCCCACTATGCTCTGACGGCTTCTTAAAAGGGCGTGTATCCCAGTAGTGGTGCTGCTTGCTGCGGTCTTTTCTAAAGTGGTCAAAACCCACCAAGCTTATTTTACTGATGCCAATTATTTGGAGGAACCACGCAGCGACCATCAATCCGCTAGTTGGTATCAGTTTTGGGGCCTCAATATCAAATCCGCACTCCCATTTTGCGAAAGCACGCAGATCACGGGTAGTCTCAGCCCAAAACCAGTGAGGGATAGCATAAAGGTGTTCGGGGGTATACGCAGGGCCACCCCCGGATTCACCGTGAGTGTATATGACACGGGAGGGGCGCTCATCTACGGTCAAGGGCAAACGCCCCCTTCCATAGGTGCTCCACAAAGTTGTACGAGTCCCTATTTTGTTCTCATACCCTTTCAAAATATAGCGATTAAACCGAACAATCTCATTGAAAGCATCGATCTGCTCCCCTCTGTCTTTATCCAGTAGCGAAGGGCCGTTCCCTACGAGCACGCAGGTAGTTTCTGGGGTGACTTGAAAAAGTGTCTGCCACTCGCCAATAATGTACCCACCTTTCACTTTGACTCCGATGCCTCCAGCTTGGATTATCTTCCGAATCCACCAATTTTCAGGACGGACTGTAGGGTGTAAATTCTGCCCTTCCCAAAGTCTCTTGCTAGGAACATAAGAAACAGAGAAGATGAAGCGCTTGGAAACACGGGACATTTCTTTAAGCACTGGATCAATCTGTTCGGGGGTCAGATGCTCCAGCATATCGAACGAAGTTATCACGTCGTACTCTTTATTTCCGGCTGGGATACTTGCTACGTCACCTAGAATATCCGCAAAAGGGGATGCAAAGTCCATTCCTACTGCCTTAGCAGAGGGGCATAACTCCAGAAAACTTTTGATAAACTCATTTCCACCACACCCAACGTCTAAAACGGATGCCGGGTTCCATTTGACTAGCAAAGGTATTGCTCTGCTGCCGTGGTTAAGATGGCCGTAATTAGCACTACTAGCGTAAAGACCTTGATATTTAGCTGTCTCTGGGTTCATAAGTTAGTAGCGTGGGACATTCTCGCAAGTTCGTCTATCCAAAGACTTGAATAACCACAATCTTGAGTCGGGATGAACCAAGGCCCACCATCTGTATAGTGGATGATTGAAAGTTCGTTGATGGGTTTTTTCTCGTCATAATCGACGAGGTGGTTCCACCTTGATGGTAGTTCGCCAACTAAATCTTCTGAGGCTAACCAGTTGAATCTATGAAGGTCTAAACCGCTCGCCGTATTCACGTACTCAGGAGTCAGAGCTTTGCATTTAGCGCAGTTCATAAGCATCACACTACTCCAGTTCTTTTTGGGGTAACGAGTCTGCGGCTGATTGAGAAATTTTGTTGTCTCTGATGGTTGATGATCGTGCTTAACGACATGCACGGCAAACGCTTCGTCTCTAAGCGCCCAAAGTTTAGCAATGTCGTCAACTACGATAACGTCTGAATCCATAAAAATAGCCCAGCCGTCAAAGTCGCACAGAAAAGGTACCAAGAAACGAGAGAATGAGAAATCAGTTGCTTGTGTTGGTGTTCGCTCCCGATTGAAGAAAGACTTCAACTGAGGGAGCGCCAGCGGTGCTATTGAGATCGGCTCAGAAGCATGGCGGATCAAACTATGCGCTGCCGCATGGTAGGCGACTGTTTCATGCTGGTCATAACCAATAAATACTTTAATCATGGTGAAGGAGTAGGGCTAACGTCAGGGGTAGGGCTGACATCCGGTGTAGGGCTAACGTCAGGGGTAGGGCTGACATCCGGTGTAGGACTGACATCCGGGGTAGGGCTAACGTCAGGGGTAGGACTGACATCCGGGGTAGGGCTAACGTCAGGGGTAGGACTGACATCCGGGGTAGGGCTAACGTCAGGGGTAGGGCTAACGTCAGGGGTAGGACTGACATCCGGTGTAGGACTGACATCCGGTGTAGGACTGACATCCGGTGTAGGACTGACATCCGGTGTAGGGCTAACGTCAGGGGTAGGGCTGACATCCGGTGTAGGAGTCGTTGATGGGGAAGGAGTTGGGAATATACCGTCACTCCACGCCCCAACAACGGCTACCCGTCCATCCTCAAGCAGTGTCACGCCATAAACGGCTGCGGGGTTAGATACCGTGTCAATTTCACTTGTGAACGAGGTGTCGAGAACTCCAGAAGAGTCGATGCGGGCGAGCCATGCTTTTACTCCTCCTCCAATGTTGGCGAAGTCTCCACCTACGATGATGCTGCCGTCGTCTTGGAGGGCCATGCAGCGCACGACACCATCTGCATCTGGGTCGAACCCTGCGTCAATAGCTCCAGTTGAGTCTAGGCGGGCGATATTGTTCCTAGCTGATGCTGCAACTGATGTGAAGTCTCCCCCTATGATGATCTTGCCGTCAGGCTGTATGAGGACGCAGTGGACGTTTCCGTTTGCTCCCGGGTCTGTGTCAAAAGTCCCATCAACTGAACCATCGGCGGTGTTGATACGAGCAATTCGATAACAATCTGTTCCGCCTATGCTGTTAAAGATGCCGACAAGAATGGCTTTTCCATCGGGTTGGTGGGCAATCCCGTAAATAGCTCCATTTGCGTCTGCATCCCAAGTCAGATCGACTGCCCCCGGCGCTGATGGGTTCTGTGAAACTCCGGTCAGACTGACGGTAAACGGGCTTTCGTCGGCATCTGTGCTGGTGAGGGAAAGTGTAGCCGTGCGAGTGCTGGAGGATGTCTCCTCGTCAACTGGGTAAAACGTGACCGTGAACGTCGTGAACGTGCCGCTTGCTAACTCCGTAACGGATAGGGCCGAGGGTATGTAGTCAGAGGCATTTGCCCCGTTTACAGCAACAGCTAGACTACGTAAGGGAACTGAGTCGTTGCCGACGTTCTTGATAACAAAAGTCTCAGTGGCTGAACCACCTGTCACGATGCCAAAATCTACCGTGTTTCCACCATTGGTTAAGACTAGGTTACTGGGGAGTTGCACTAACTCGACTTGGATGTCAGCGGCTACCCCTGTCCCTGCGACATTGATAACGTAAGTCGTCGAAGCGTTGCTTGTGATTATGATGGTGGCACTCTTGTAGCCGGGAGAGGTTGGCTTGAAGTAGATGCTCCATGCCGCCGAATTAGAAGGGGCAATGGAAGCAGGAAATTGCTGCACCGTGAACATGGCGGCATCCTCCGCTACACCTGATGTCTTAGTCGTGGAGAACCCAGATAAGGACTCAAGGCCGATGTTCGTCAGCGTGAGCGCCAAAGTGGACTGGCCCCCAACCGAAACAGCATCTGCTGTGCTGGCCCCCGTCGCAGGGGCTTCACTCACAAGATTATCGCCCCCTGTAGTAGAGACTAGGAGTTCAGGCTGCGGGTCAGTGAATGCTATGCAGAGATTGCTTGTCACGCCTGCACAGACAAGTTTGGCGTAGTAGGTGACTCCGCGAGTCGCCCCCGTGACAACAGTTGTCGTCAAGCTAGCGGTATTCAGGGTATGACTACCAATCGACAAAGCGTTGTAGCTCCCCAAGAAGCCTCCGCCGAAGTTCGGGTCAGTCGCGATGGAAAGGTACATCGTTCCTGTCGGAACCGTCTTGGCTACGTTGCCAGAAAGCGTGAAGCCAGTTGCCGTCTCTGCGGTGAGACTGAGAGAAATGTCTGTCGGGTTCCCTGCGGTGCTCGGAGACTTGACGTAGAACATCCGAGTCAGGTATCCGCCTTGGTCTGGGGAAACAGTTACACGGGCAAGCACCGTTGCAGGCCAGCGGGTCGGGTTGGTTGCTGGGTATGTCTGTGAGAACTGGGTGTCCCAAAGGCTGTAGCGATCATGCAAACAGGCAGGGATATTGATTTTCAAATCCCTTCCATTGAAAACAATCTCGGAGCGCAACATTGGCGTTTCCTGCGGGATCAGGGGAGAAACCTGAGTCCAATAGGCGGCATTAAACGTCGAACCAGATGTGTGTGCTGTAGTGCATTTGTAGTAGGTTGGGGAACTACCTACTACACGGGTGATGTAGGCATCCACGGCATACACGGTGGATGCCGCCCAGACAGTCCCTGTGTTCCACCCCGAATCCCCATTGAAGATCGGTTTCGCGAGTGTCCACCGCTCCACAAGAGTGTAGTCGCACGGCCCATCAAAGGCATCCGCAAGCCAGACTGGCGACCAAGAGAAAGAAGAAATCGGGGAATAGATGTTTCGTGGGTCGCTCTGGATTGCCTGAATATTGATGTAGTTCAGGACTCTGGGCCAAGTGTAGTTATCTCGGTAGTAGAGAATGCGAGTCGCAACTCCATTGTTGGACGTTCCTGCCAGTCCTGCTGCCTTCTGGGTCGTTTTGGTAGACCAAAGGGAGTTGATCACGGACACGTTGCTATACGTTCCGTCTGCTGCCACTCCAGAGGCTTGTGTGCCTGCGGCTACTTTCTGGGTTTGAGTAGCTTTGACAGTGTTAGTGTCCAAATCTACCTCATACGCAGTATTGACGACGCTTGTCTTCTCCCGAGTCACTTGGACGGAGACATACAGACTGTCCAACTTCGGTTCCCCAATGCGCTGCTCCTGCGTTGCCGTGATCTCGTAGTCCGTTGTGTCGAGAGGCGGATTCGGTGGAGCAGGGTAGGTCGTTGACGGTGTTGCCGGAAGGGTGCGGTAATCCGCACGGGGGATGACAAACGTCTGGTTGATGGCAGGCCAAGGACCAGAATCGCTGATTTCCCAGTTGTATAGGTTTTGGGAAACTTGGTCCGCTACGTACCACCTCTGATAATTTCCCTTCTCGTCCGGCTGAGTCTGAAGGCAGAACTTGTGGTCAGGCCAAGACTTGAGCTTGGAGATGTCGTTGTGCGGAGTCCCGTAGGCAGGGATCGAGTCGTTGGGCGACTGAACAACATTGAAGTTCTCCACCACAAACACATCGGTGCTCGTAGGGTTAAAAGGAATCCGCTGCGAGGGCAGCAGTTTTGAGGCGGAGTTCGCAGTAGCCATGTTAAAAATACACTACTCTTTTTTCAACAGACAATCAAGGCGCACCGTAGTAGAGCTTGCCCAAGACTTGGCACTTCAGGCTGTCGATGTCCGTGTGGTTGGGGAAACTGTGATCAATCAGGTGACGGGAGACTCCCGCTTCAGATGCGTGATCCATCTGAACTGAGTTTGGACGGGTAATCTCAATCACTGTTCCACCCATGTTACGGATTAGCTCCGCTTCGTTGTCAAAGCGGATGTCGTCAATCACGACTCCACGGATGACTCCACTCAAGACATCACTGAGCAAAGTCTCAATCCGAAAACGTCCTGCGCGAATCCAGATGTCTCCGCCAACCATATTGCGGCCCCAATCGGTTCCGAGGGACTGGTAGACTTCTCGGATAGACTTACCACAAAGTTCAGGGGGTCTTGCCAGCTTGTCCGTGACTGGGGTCAGGCACCGGATCATCGCCTTGATTGGGTCGGCAAATGACATGCGATCATAGCCTAGGGACAAAAAGGCTTGGGCGGCTGTGGTTTTGCCTGCTTGAGCAAGGCCCGTAAAAGCTACCAGAATGGGTTTAGAGTTTGTCGTCATTTTTGGAAGTGAAGTATTGCCGAACCTCCCCAATGATTTTGGGGTTTGCAGATTCTGTCCACGCCAATAATCCGTTGGAGGCTATTTGTAAATCTTTTTCAGAATCAATTTTGGCAACCCGTTCTCTCCGGCCAATGTAGTCGCGATCTTCCATCGTTCCATGCCATTCATGGTAACAAGTCCCTTGGATATGCCCCAATATGCAGGGATAAAGATTGCTCTTCCATGCGTCATAGCGAGCCGGATTAGCCCCCACATTCTGCTGGAAAGTAGGTGGCAGCTTGGAGCCTTGAAAAGCCATAGCCATCACGGTGTCCCCCGCCCCTGATGCCGCAAAGGGGAATAACCCTCCAATACGCCCCCAGACATCTCGGCGCATCGCCCATGCGAAACCGGGATGGCTCCGCCACTGCATATCCAGTTGCGTCTCTGCCACCGAGCATTTGCTCAAGGATGCCTTTCCATCTGGCCCAGTCCAAACGGCTCGATCAAACATCTGCACTACCTCGCAGGTTTCTAATGCCCGCTCCGTATCCTTTACCCAGTTGGGGTTGTCAAACCAAACATCGGCATCAATCCACGCCAAGTTGGTGAACTCGGCTGGAATAACCTTAGCCGCAAGATTGATGGCGGCTTCCTTCTGCCACAACATTTGGTTATGCGACTCGATAGGAATCTGCTGCCAGTTGGCAATGCCCTTGGTGGTAGTATTTGCCCCTTTAAGATGGGCTTCAACCCCAAAGACCTTAACCCCGTCGCGTTTCATCTGCCGGAGAAACCGATGCAGATTGGCCTGTGGTCGCTTGAAATTGCCAAAGTTGAAGAAGCAGGTGACGACTGCGAGCATAGAGGTTAGAAGACATCTTTGCCCGAAGCCTTACGCGCACGCATCTCGGCAAGCATCTCACTCTCCTTCATACCTCTCGCCCACACAGGACGAAGCTGGAAGTGGGGTTGATCCTGAATGCTAGACCAGTCGCCGCCCCACTCAAACCCAAGATTCTTGCCAAGCTGTCCAACGGTCTTGTAGGCGGGGGACTCATCAATATAAGCCCCATGCACAAACACGCCGACATCAAAGGCGACCCCAAAGTTGTGGTTAGAATATCCTCCGCGAGCGTTGGTCACGACCTTGCCAGAAGAAGAGCGTCCTTGGGCATACAACGAGTTTTGCTCGTCGTAGGTGCGAAGACCGGAGATCAGCTTGATAGTGATGCCGCTTGTGGCTGCTTTACGCACTAGCTCACGGGCTTTTTCCCGTAGGTTAGGGTGGAGAGTCGCGATGACTTTCTCGCTGCGCTCATCGACCTTTTCCCCTGTCAGGAGAACAGTCGGAGGCTCAGGAGTAGCTTTGAGAGGCAGGGCTTTGTCAAGCGCAGCCAAGGTCTGTGTCCCCGGCTGACCGTCCGCATCCACTCCCAAACGTGTCTGAACTGTCTTTGTAAATTCTAGTGGCGACATATCAATAAACTCGACCATTGATGATTTTGTGATTCGTGACTTCGTAGTTGCCGTCTGCCTGTGTGTCAACCATAACAAATCCATGATTCCAGCGGTTTACGATGGCATAGTCGGGACTCAAATCACAGAGACAACCTGTTGACCAGCACGACGAAAGTTTCTTGTTCAGTCCAGTGCTTTCGGTGTGCTCAGAGGTGCGGTGCCAATGCCCACAGATGAGGGACTCTTGAACGCGCATCCAAATGCCTCTGGCGGGGTTCACGGGGGAGGACATACCTTGAGGTAGTTCATGCCCGTGATAGATAGGCAAATCCCCCAGACGAATCAGGGTCAGCGATGGCACCAATTCGATGCCAAGCTCGTCAAACTTGAGAAGAACAGGGAGTTCAAAATCACTCACACCAAGAAGGACGGGGGCGTTCTTGACGAGGAACATCTCCATTCTTGCTTCGTGGTTCCCAATTTTATAGAGGATTCGGGCCTTGGGAAACTGCTGGCGGAGGAAGAAGAGGAACTGGCGGAGGGCATCGAGTTCATCTGCGAGTGATCGCCTTGGGTCTTTGTCGTGTCGGCTTACTCCGTAGAAATCACCAATGTCTCCATTGAGAATGATAACGTCGGGCTTCTTTTTCTTCCCATAAGCTATGGCTGCTGCCAAGGCTACTTCATCGTGGTACGGGATGTGGATGTCAGACAAGATCAACGTCCGCAAAGCTCCGCTAAGAACTATCGGCTCCCGCTTAACTGAGTGCGTTTTTGGGAGTATATTCTTCTGCCATCCGAGAGGTCTGAATCCGCTCTTATCGGCTACGGGGCTATTCGCTCCACGTATAGTCCTGACGACACTGCGAGCCTCGTCCACGGTCTTGAAGACCTTTGGCATCTCTTTGTTCATTACCCGCGCTATCGTTCGATTTTCCGTGTCAGGAAAGAGAGCAATATACTCGCGGGCAATTTGGGTCTTGTTCATAGATTACGGGGTATTGACAGAATCGCGAAGATCACAACGGCAATTGCCAATGACCCCCAACCTAAAAAATCTGCGATGAGATTCATTTGAACTGCTGGTAATAGGAGACGACTCCGATTAGGAAAAGAGCAAGTGCGACCCCACTAAGTCCAGCAAGGCTAAACAGCAGAAGATTTTTCATGCCAAAGGGGGTGTGGCGGCAAAGGCTTGCACTATGCTGCGGGCTAACGGGAAGACGCCCGCCCCACTCGCCACGTTTTTGTTAAAGACCTGTCTTGTCCCCGTCTTTGGCTACGATCAGACCAAGGCTAACCGCAAGCGCAGTGACTTGGTGAGCGATTGTAGCATATTGTGGGGCGACAACAGGGACCACAACAGAAGCAACACCAAACAATCCGGCAAGCGTAGTTTTCCAGTTTTTGAAGAAGTTTTTCATGGTTTTGAGTTATGCTGGGTTAGTGATTGCCTGATGGCATCTTTTCCAATGGAGTCGAAGAAGGCAGATTGTTTCTCCAACGCTTCTTTTACACTCTCGTTGCTAGTGCTCAACACTGCAACTGCTTCTTTTACTGAGGCTATTGCCCCTACTCCAGTAGTCATCATCCATCTAATCACGTAGGCCAACGAGCAAAAGAGGGTGATGACTGCTACGATCAGAACTCCGTAGAAAGGCCACATCCCGGCTTCTGTTGGCGTTGGGACTTGACCTAACATTGCCATCACTCCGCTTCCTATCAGCGTGCAAGTGGATACCGCTGCGGACACCATGCTTGCCAAAACTAAGTTAGGCGTGTCATCACATAGGGTTGAAAGGCGTTCGATAATCATGGTAGATCGAGAAGCTTAGCGGCTGAGAAAATCTGGTCAATCTCAATTTCTGATTTTCCTAAGACAGCGCCGATATTGACTACATATGGGTTATCCCGAAAAACAACGGGTGAGGCATCCCACCATATCTGCGCCTTGAGCTTTTCAGTCTCGTCAGAGACACCATTGATCGCAGCGACAACAGACTGGTAGAGTCCTGCGTCGATCAAAGCCAAACGGAGGGAGCGCATGGAGACCGCAACAGGCATCGCGATTGGCTCAGGCTTTGGTGCAATCGTCCATCCGTTAGTCACCGTTTTCGTGGTGGTGTCGATGGACTGGGCTGGTACAAGCATCTCTGTCCCTGCGTCGAATGTTGGTTGGGCAGCATTGACCACCTGCATAGTGAGGTATTCAGGCGACAGTCCAACCACATCCTCGTCATCATCACGGGGATAGGGTTGCAGTCGTTCGGTGAGTGTGTTGTAGAGTAGTCTCATTATGAATCGGGGAAAGCAGCGGTTGGGACGGCATTGGATCGGGCAACTCCATTAGTTATGCGGAGATCATCAATGTCCCCTTTGCCAAAGGAACCACTGACCGCAGCATAGTTCATTCTTAGCTCTTGATTGGCACCAATGGTTACTGATGAACCATAAGTCCCTTGCGATACGCCGTTGATGAATAGCTCACAAGTGCTGCCGCTACGTCGAGCCATGACAAACTGCCATGCGTTATTCAGTCCTGCCCATGAGGCAACCACCATGTTCACGCCACCGTTGCCAAAGTATAAAGAGCCACTGATTAGGGTCACATAAAACGTATTTCCTTGCAGCGCGACACCGCATCCGTCGGGGTCTGTTGAGTCGCTTTTCAACCAAAACTCGACAGTGAAGTCTGTGCCTGTGCCGAATGAAAAGTCAGTCGAGGCAGCACATGACCCGTAATCATCCGTGCCATCAGTCAGAAGAGATGCCGTGCCAAATTTAGGCGACGTGGTGCTGAGTGCTGCGCCGCTATTCAGCGTGATCGTGCGGGCGTAACTTGATGAATCCGTTGTTGTGGTCGCTCCGTTGGTGCCGTCAAAGTGAGCGAGCAGCACAACATTGGAGAAATACGGATCGGTATTTCCAGCAGGCGCGAACAAGTATGGATTCACAAGGTTCATGCGCGAGTTCCAATTAGGGTCACTTTCAGACCTGCTCCTGCAATTGTTGAGCCGATTTGATCCACATCAATAGTCATCTCAGCATCGTCTACCAAAGCACTGTCTGAGATAACAGCAGCAGTCGCAGCAGTGACACTAGTTTTCTCGGTAGCATCAATACTGAGTTTGGTGCTCAAGACAGATGTTCCACTTTCATTAAGGTCAACAACAAGAGTGCTGCCAGTTGGAGCTGTCGTAACGCTTGAACGGATTCCTGTCAGTGTCATGGCAAACGGCATTCGAAAGGTAACCTTGGCAGTCCCTGTAGTCAGAGCAGTGCCTTCGTCTGAGCAAGCATAAGCAAGCTCAACAGGCATCCCAACGAAGCTACCACCTGCACGGTAAATCAAGTTGCCCTCGATGGTGACATTGCCTGCACTACTACGAGCCAAGGTCGTATCGGAAGCTGCACCGAGTTCAATCGTGCCTACCCCAATAGCAGTGCTTGTAGAGCTAGTAAGTCCAGCAATAGGCAGTCCTGTGCATCCAGAAAGTGTGCCACTTAATGGTGTGCCAAGTGCTCCACCGTTTACGACAGGTGCTCCTGCACTACCTACGTTGACTGCCAAAGCAGTTGCGACTCCAGTCCCTAGACCTGTGACCGACCCAACTGCTGGCGTGATCGTGGATGCATTAACTGCGGTCACTAAACCCTTGGCGTTGACCGTGACTGCTGCTGACTGAGTTGCGCTTCCGTAACTTCCAACATTACTATTCACTGTTGCTAGGGTCAGTGCGCCTGTGCTGGCTACGGTAGCGTCGCTGCTGAGTGACACTGGAGCGTAAGCCGTTCCTCCTGAATTGCCCACAAGAAGTTGCCCCGCTGTCGGTGCAGTATTCGGAACAATCGCTGCTTTGGTCTGTGCGTCGTTGGTGACGTTCCCAAGACCGATGGAGGACTTTGCGGCGGAAGGAGCTTCGTTCAGCCATACTGAGGAAGTAGTATCGTACGTTAAGAAACTGTTGTCTGCAACTGGCTCAGTGATAAGCACATCATGCAGTTCCGAAATTTCAAACCCATTTAGGATGTCGATCAAAATAATTCCAGCCCCTACGGATTTTTTGATGCAATAACCGATACGCACTCCGTGGTTTGGCGCAGACGGTCTGGAGTTGGTAATCCCCCCTGCTGTCGAAGCGGACAACCACAACGTGTCTCCTTCTTCGTAGGCGTTAGTGTTCACTTCTTGAAGGAGTCCAGCCGTTTGGATGAATCCTTCTCCATGACTTGCGATGGACTGAGCCACTACACCGATAGACGTAGCAGAGGTTGTCTCGGAATCCGCCAAGGCTAATTGGACATTTAAGCGAGTCCCCGATGCGCCGCTCTGGCGAACGACCTGCATGATAGTCATTCCGCTTGCTGTAGGATTGTAAACCTTTAGGTGAAGGTCAGTCCCCAAAAAACTAATCACAGATGAGTTAAGCCCAACGCTTGGGCAACTGTTGGTCGTATCCCAAACCGTTTTGGCCGTACCTACAGTGGAAGTCGGGGCAGTCGCAAACTGAACCCCATCAACAGAAGCCAAGCCTACGTCATCCAAAGTAGCGGTGCTGTTTTGAAGAAGCTTGCCTGTAGTCGAATCGAAACGTGCAAAAGCGTTATCGGTTGAACTGGCAGGACCAACTACGTCCCCGCCAGAGCCGGAAGGTGCTGTCCACTTCATCCCTGTCGTTTCTGCTGAATCGACAGTAAGCACATGACCGTTGGACACGCCAATCGGGAGTCGAGTCACGGTGTCAGCAGCCGTAGCAGCGAACAAATCTCCTTTGGCATCGGCCAAGGTCTTCATCACGGCCCCCGCTGCTGATACATTCGCGGCATCAGTCACGTCGGCTCCGGCTTCGATACCGTCGAGCTTAGTGATCTGCGTGGAAGTAGCCAAGCCGTTCTGGGAAGACGTAGCCGACTGAATAGCGTCAGTTCCACCTGTGACGTGCGTAGAGGCGTGAGCGGTGGGGGTGCGGGCATTTGTGAGCCTAGAGTCATCTCCCGCCGCTACCGTGCCGTTGGTAGTGCCTACGTTGAGCGTTGCGGCTCCTCCCGGCACTGATCCATTCTTGAGGAGTTTTCCCGTGGTCGTGTCAAATAGGGCAAAGGCTCCATTGGTTGCGCTGGCTGGCCCAACTACGTCTCCAGTGCCTCCACCTCCTGATGCCGTGATTGTGATGGTATCGGTAGCGGAATCCGTTGTGAGGGTGATGTTGGTGCCCGCTACGAGGGTGAGCGTGTCGTTAGTGGAGTCGGCAACTACCGTGGACTGCCCAGCTACCGCTACATTCTTGAAGATGCTCTGGTCGCCTGTGTTGGTGCCACTGATCCCTGCTAGCTTGGTGTAGTTGGCTGAAGTGAATACCCCAGCATTCGTACCATCGGCTGCAAGGATGGTGCCGTCCGTGCCGGAACTTGAAGTGACAACAACCGCTGAAGATGTCCGAGTTATTCCGATGTTGGTGTCTGTTCCCGACCCTGCTACAGGGTTGTACTCGACGCCAACGGTGACATCTCCTTCAGTGGTTACGTTGACGGTAGTGCTCATGGGCGAACGATGTCCAAATGGACTTGAAGGGTTCCTTGCAGGTAAGTTTGCACGCTACCCTGCGTATCGGTTGTTTGAAACTGCCAGTCGTAAGTACCCGCAGTCAAAGGCAAATATTGAACTGGCACCGTAAAACTCCATGTCCCTGCATTGTTAATCACGATTGATCCATCTCCCGTCGATAAAGTAGCGGATGGTAACACTGATACCTTGGACTCCCGAAACTGAATTTCTGCTGACACGACATTATAGTTCGGTGCAGGAGTCAGCGTAATCGACGGAATTCCGCCCCAAGTGTCGCCTTGGACAAAAGCAAGCTGATCATTGAGCGTGGTGGATTGTCCGGGGAGCATACGTGAGTTTCAAAATAAAAGGGGGTGGGAATCTATTTCTAGACATCCCACCCCCTATTTGAGGTTTCAGGGGCAGACCAACCTACTAGGAGGTTGGGCAAGCGGTAGTTCCAAGACTGCCGGGGCAGCGGAGGACTCGGACTGCAAAACCATACTCAGGGGTTTCGGAGAGGTAAGCTGCGCGAAGGCGAGCCGACCAGTAGCCGTTGTCCTTGTACTTGTTGCACTCCTTGTCGTACTCGTTCACCCAACTGACTTCGCCGGAGTAGTTCCAAGGCTTGAAGTCGGTTCCGGCACCAAGGCTGGAGAGGGGCTTCTGCATCAGGCACTTCACCACTTTCGGGTGGTAGAAGATGATGTCTTCAGCGGTAGCAGCCTCGTAGGCTGGGTTCACGACGGCGATTCCGGCTTCGTTCTCAACGTAGAACGGAACAGCTTCCCAACCCGTCTCGGTCAAGTCCCAGCGAGGAGCCTTGTCGTCAATGAGGTGGTAAAGACCACCGTAGACACGCTTCACGCCGAAAGGCTTGAGGAGTTCCTTTGGATCAGCGTAGCGGTAGTCCTGACGGATGTCCGCATTGCCTTTGATCAGGGAACGCTGCTGTTCGCTGGACATCAGGACAGTGAAGATCGGGGTGCCGTCGATCTGCCCGTAGGCACCTTCTTCACCACCACCGTCATGGATCAGCTTCCAGCGGATGCTGTCGAGGGCATCCTGATGAATTTGGCTATCGGGGGCGGTTTCAGCAAAGTCACCTGCAGAACCTGCGACGAGCGCGCCCCCGACGAAGACGTACTTGTTGGCATCGGGGATAGCGGCAACATATTCAGAGCGGTTGCGGTCTTCCCAAATGTCGATGACGTTCTTCTCAAAGTTGCGCTTCACTTCCGAAACCTGCTGGCGGAACTTGTAGCGCATACGAGCGTCCGAGATACAAATTGGATCAGAGTCCAATACGTATTCAGCGATCTGCGCTGTTTCCGTGGTGTTGCGGGAACTGAGCACCGCAGCGGTGGGGCGGCAACCCGTAACGGGGGTAGCCAAGGCAATGTTATTCCAGCCAGCACCTGCTCCCACGGTAGGGATCGTGCGCTGTTGGATGACTCGGGTGATGGTTTCACCCATTTCATCGGGGAAAAAGTCTTTTGGGAGCAGGGCAACCCAAGGGGACGAGATTCGCCCACGACGAGCGATGTCGCCGGAGATACGGCCAGATTCGCTAGCAAGGTAGGTGTTGATGGTATCGCAAGGCATAAAGGTAGGGTGGGGGAGAGGGGTCAGTTGAGGCTGTATTTAGTTCCATGTGGAACTAGTAGCCGTTCACGTTTGATGCCATCTGGAGCCTGATAGCGAATAAACTCCGTTGTTGTTTGCCTGATCAAAGGGGATTCAGGCTACCCGCAAAGAGTTTGCACTAATTCCTTCAAAAGGTCAAGAGGCAATTTTTATCTCCGAAATACCACCGAATACCGAGTAGCTTTTACTGGGTCAATGGCGTGCAGCCATTTAGTTCGGATTTCCCCCGTCATAATGACCAAACTTCTTGGCGGCAAATCAACTAGGTGTAGTTTGTTGCCTCCTGAAAACCGCATGGTGGCAGTAGATAGCAGGCTGAGCACGGTTATCACTGGCCCACAAGAGAGTTGGTCAATATGAGGCTCAATAGTCTGCCCTTCGTGATACTCATTGATGGTAAAACACCTCGGAGCCGCTGGAAAGTCCAGTTTTTCTACCAATCTTTGCGCCAAATCCCCCAAAATAGAGGGGGCTTCCTTGCCGACATAGCCATCGGTGTAAACTCGCTTCTCTCCATACCTCCAGATGCGGTTTCTGGTCTTTTTCTGAGGGCTTTTCTTCTCTCTGGGGAGTTCTGCCAAGAGTTTTGCCTCCTCATCTGGGGTGATGAAGTTTTCCACCAAGATTAACCCCAAATGAGAAAGCTCTTCGTCCATACTTTACAAGATTGCGTCGAGTCCAGACATGAAATCGTCTGCCACATTGCCTTTGGTCACTGGAATACTCCCAGAACGTGCCTGCGGAGCCGCTGAACTACGCTTGGCAAGGGACGCTTTGAGCGTTGCAATCTCCTGCATGGCGTTGTTGTACTTTTCCATCACTTTTGGGAGCACAACACCTGCATAGCTGGCGTATTTCTGGATTTCAGGAGTAGCAGAAACGATGTCCGCCTCCCGTGCGTCCTTATCCAACTGGCTGGCGAGCTTCGGATCATCCTTGAGGAAGGGCAACTTCTTGGAAAAGCTCTCCCAAACCATATCAGCAGCCGCATTTGATGCCTCCTGCTGCTTGGAAGCTGCTTTGGCCTGCTCCACCTGACGCTGAGACTCCACATATTTCAGGGATTCCACAGCGTTTTGCTTCACACTCTGCGAACGCTGGAAGAGAGTCTGTGCCTCATCAACCACCTTCTTGAACTCATACTTGTCGAAGTCGTTCATACCACCAACCATGTCGGCTAGGGCTTGGTTCCGCTCCAACATGTTTGGGTTCATTGCCGCTTGGGCAATCTCGGGGATGCTGAGTTCGTACTTGGTAGCGAACGCCTGAATCATGTTCTCGGCATTGGCAAGAGGAGTGGCAATGTTTTCCTGATACTCGCGGGTTTTCTCCACGTTTACCAAAGCCATATTGCGGTCATACTCCGCCAACTGGGCGCGGGCGGTTTCCAACTCCTGCTTGGCAGCGGCAATTTCCTCGGAACTCTGGGTAGTAGCTGGGGTTTTCTTGAGTTCCTCAATCTCCTTGCGGAGGGTGTCACGTTCCTTTTCGATCTCACGCTTTGCAGTCTTGAGGGTCTTCCAACCTTCCTGATTCTTGGCACTCATGCCTTTTGGGGCATCTTCCAAGTCAGCGTCCGCCGCAGGCTTTGTCTCCTCCGGTGTAGAAGCCTCCGTTTCCTCGGCTGGAGGGGTTTCATCGCCCCCTTCTTCTACCGCATCCGAGGCTCCAAAAAGACCGTCGAGAAACCCCGAAGAACTATCCTCTGGGTTAGAATTGACTTCTGTGGTGGGTGCCTCGGTTTCAGGGGCATCAATTGCCGCGATGGCTTCAAATACTTGGTCTTCCATAATTAGCTTTCAGTTTGTGGGTTGAGGTGACTCCATTCGGTTGGGAGAGCGGAGAGGGGCTTGGTGTTCTTCGGAGCCGATAGCGCAATGAGGTCATCAATGGCTTTTTGGTATCCTGCCAACTGGGCGTGGGATAAGGCAATCACCACAGGGTCAGATGACTTGATAGCTCTCGCTTTGGCTTGGTTCTGGAGAATACTGACAGCATCCTTCAGGCATGAGGTTGTGAGAAGGCGATCCAACTCCTGTTGGGGGAGTGGGGTCACATACCATTTTTGGGTGGGTGTCATGCTTTGAATTGGACGATAGCTCGAATCAACTTTCCAACTGCTGCCATGCCCCTTGAGAGCTTCTCATACTCACAGAAGGTTTCACGGGCTTCCCCGTTTCCGAGGTGCTGCATTACTCGGATGATCTTGCCTTTAGGTTTGATCTTCAGGGTGATGTAAAACACATCCTCCTCCGGCATTGCTTTCATGGGTTTTGGTTCTTCAGGTGTCATGGAGTTCTATTTGCCCGTAGTATCTTGGCAGCGGCTTCGGCATCCGCGATAGCCATTGATTGCTTGGCTTGGTCGTCGCGGATTCGCATTTCCTGCGCGT
>Ga0208974_1000159_pt1 | contig 29604 bp, 29 predicted proteins | sample GreLakmeER15MSRF_FD_187699 | JGI IMG/M metagenome (GOLD analysis project Ga0208974, IMG submission 187699) | Freshwater lentic microbial communities from great Laurentian Lakes, MI, USA - Great Lakes metaG ER15MSRF (SPAdes) | ecosystem: Environmental > Aquatic > Freshwater > Lake | place: Great... | reverse complement strand
GATTCTAGGAGAAGCCAAGATATTTATATTTTTTGATTTTAGAATTTGAGTACATAACTTTATTTATTTAGAAATTTATAAAAAACTTTTAAGATTTTAGAAAAAGTAGAGATATGTACTCAAAATTAAAAATAAGATTTTTTAAGATTTTTTGGTTTGGATTATAGGAGGCTATAGAGAGGCCTCTTAGGCATGCCTTAAGCATGTGCGACCCTTTAAGGGATTCTAGGAGAAGCCAAGATATTTATATTTTTTGATTTTAGAATTTGAGTACATAACTTTATTTATTTAGAAATTTATAAAAAACTTTTAAGATTTTAGAAAAAGTAGAGATATGTACTCAAAATTCAAAATAGGATTTTAAAGATTTTTTGGTTTGAATTCTAAGAGGCTATAGAGAGGCCTCTTAGGCATGCCTTCAGCATGTGCGACCCTTTAAGGGATTCTAGGATAAGCAAAAAATATAAAATTAGTAGATTATTTTGACAACATAGTATTGCTGTTGATATTCGTAAAATTATTATAAAATTTTATCACATAAATTTAAAATCTCTTGGGTTATTTTTAACTTTGCTTGTATATGGTTTGGATAATTGTCTGTATTTCCACCACCTTTTCTTTGTAATGAAATATTTGGTGATAAATGTAGACAAGTTCCATTTTTTTTCATTTTAATATCTATTTTTATTGAACTACTAATAAACTCATATAGTTTTAAACTTGATAAGACATATATTTCTATTTTGTTAAAATTTTTATAAGTTTTCATAATACACCAATGATTATTTTCTTTACCATTTTCACCAAGTAATGTTTTTTTAATATAATTTTTTATGTCAATTAAATTATTATTACATAAATTGATAAAATCTTCTTTTTGGTCATTAGTCATAAATGTTTCAGTTTTACTTTTTCTAATTAAAGACAAGTACGTTAGATATTTTCTTATAAATTGATTTTCAAATGTATTTTTTATGTACCTCCTATCAAATGAATCACCTCTACCGCCAAGATTTTCTATTTTATTGTTTTGTATTTTTAGTTTTGTATTATCATTAAATGTAATTATTGTATCATATTTTTCTTTAACAATTTGCTCCATTGAAACAATTTTTAATTTAAAATATGTTTCTAAAGCCTTTTTAATTTCATTATCAGTTATAAATATTTTCTCCGCTTTAATTCCTGATTTTGCTATTACACCCTTGAAGATTTAAAATTGCACGCTTAATGCCAAAAAAATCAATAAAGTTTGCCCTTCGCAGAGCGTGTAAATTTTAAATTTGTTGTTGGAATTATCCAAATGACAAAAACAATAAATTACAAAGATAATTTTACACTTGGTATTGTTTATTGTTATTAAAAAAAATAAATATTGATTTTTATATTGATAAAATTTATGTAATAAATAGAACTGAGCCTGAAACGAAAGACAATTCTAAACCAAAATCTAAATCTAAATAAACTCCTTCCAAAAATCTTTTTTAAATTCTTTGAAAATATTCCAATCTATTCTAAATGATGAAAATATACAACTTTGAATAACCTTATCAAATTTATCACTTTCAATAACTTTACTAATAAAAGTTGCTTCTTCTAAATTATCAACTTGTATTGCCATAGCTCCATGTGTCATTCCATATTTTCCTTCTATATCAATAACAGGGTTGTATATACCACTTTCCCCAAATATTACTTTTGATACTCCAAAATGTCCTCTATCATTTACTTTACTATACATATATCTAATGCCCGCTTTAGGTGTAGAATGAACACAAGGATATTTAAATTCATGTGTTTCTTTTGATGACACTCTATCTTTTTTATCAGCCCCATAAGCAGTCCTATCATACATTATAGGACATCTTTCACAATCATTTTTAGCTAATATTTTGTTAATTTCTAAAATATTTGAATTAGGCAACCAAGATAATTCACTTAAATTAATTTCATTTTGTTTTCCGTTTTCATCTACAATAATTGTATTTTTGTATTGATTTGTTTTTTCAATTAAATACCAATCATACCTTGTTCCACAATTAAATACTTTTTGTCCATCTTTTATTCCGTGTATTTCTAAATATAACATTTGGGTTTGTTTTGTCATCAAGTCAAACATTTTTGTAAATTTTCCTCTTTCTGTATTTGGTTTTCTCCAACCCGGAGGATGAACGAATAATAAATAACCATTTGGCAATAACCATTCATTAAGAGATTTTTTTGTAAAATCCTGCCAAATCGTATTTCCTGTTGCTGTATCTCCACTTGAATTATATGGTGGGTTTCCACATATCATATCAAAACCATTAATATCCCATATATCTTCAACATTTAATTCAAGAGTATCTCCTGTATAGTTATTAAATTCAAAATCCAACTCATCTAATCCACAATAGCTTTGAACATGACATTTCATTATTTCTGTTGTTATGAAAACATTTAACGCAGTTAGATCCGCATAGTAAATACACTCAGTCATAATAACACGACATCTTTCTATTTCATCAGGATACATTTCTTCAAGACCCTCGTAAAACCTATCAAATATACCTAACACAAAATTTCCTTTACCACAACAAGGTTCAAACACCATATGAGGTGTTTTCCAAAACTCTAATGGCGTTGAGTTTAGCATGTCATCAACCAATTTAACAGGCGTTGGAACTTCTGCGTTTTGTTTTTTTTCATTATTTGTAGGTATAAAATGTTTTTCAATAAGCTCACGCAACTTATTAGCAGGGGCTATGCTATAAATCTCGCGAATGTTATTAACAATTTCAACATTATTATCTATAATATTATTCATTATATTTACCATAATAATATAATTATCTTTATTTAAATCAATTTTTTTGTTTTTTAATAATAAAATAATTAATCTTTCTGTTTTTTCACTTGTAAATATCTCCTTGAAATCAAATAACTTATATGACCTTGAAATTAATGCTAATAATGGAAATAAGAAACTCTTACACATTTCGTATGTTTGATTAATCAAAAGTTCAATCTTAGCGGTTTCTTCTTCATTTAACTTATTGTCATCTTCTTTTTTGTCATTATCAATATCGTCAGGAGCGTCAATTTGAACCTTTGTTTTATCGCCCTTAGGACAATCTTGTTGTTCTCCTTCTAAATCTTTATTTATTTTTTTAAATTCTCTTTTATGAAAATCTATTTTTATAAAATCACGCATATCATCATCGCAAATGATATTTTCTAAGAAAGGCGTATCATCAATTTCTTTCATAATGTTTTCTGCTTCTTTTTTGTAGTAAGACATTATCTCAATTGTTGTCAATTTTCCGTTATTGATTTGTTGTGGATCAAATAAGAATATATTGTGTTCAAATAAATAGTATAATATTTCCGCATTTGTTTTAGTTGTTTTTGTATTTCTTCTATGTTTTTGAATTATATCAACCAAATACAAATAAGTTCTTTGAATATTCATATCTACATTTATTCCTATTGTTTTACCATCTGCTTCTGTTAAAGCTCTTGAATATCTTTGTTTTTGATTGTTTAAATTGTGTCCGTCATCTAATGATATTGTAGCATCACAATCTGAATATGTAATTCCTACACTTCCTTTATTGCCTAATAATAAAATACAACCTTTTTTATTTTCTGTTTTTGTATTATTCATTATCGTTTGTATATATTCATTATATTCTTCTTTGACATTTCCAGTATCTTCTATTGAATTAGAATATTCAATACTATAGTCGCTCCATAAATTATGTGTTTCTAAAAATTGTTTGAATGTTTTTTGTAATAATGATATTGTGTTATTTCTTGTATGAGTTGGAAGATATATAATAAATAATAATGGTTTTTCAATTGTTGATTTTCTTGAACCACGACTTGTTTGTATATTTTCAATTTGTTTCATAATTGTTTTTCTCATTCTGTTTGTTGAAATAATACAATCAAAGAACCCTTTTAATATATCTATTCCATCAGTAGTTTTACATAATTCAAATTCTTCTGCATATTCTACTTCACCCTTTTTATTAATAATTTGTTTTAACGCAAACAACGAACCACAATTATAACCAAAATTAGTTCCATATTTAGCGTTGTATTCGTTTATCTCCGTAATTAATAATTCAGGAATAGAATGTTTCATTAATACCTGAGTAGGATGTTTAGAGTAATCTTTATTTAGAGTTTCATTTTCTAAACACTCAGTAAATGTATTTCCGTGACGACAAACCATATAATCAATTATATCTTCTCTATTTTTTACTGCTGGTTTTATCAATTCTTTCATAAATGCTTCATCTTCAATTTCCCATTCATAAATACAAGACATATGAATGCCATAATATTTTTTTGTTTTATCTGCTGTTCCTGACGCAAATATATTTAGTTTTATATATTTACGAATTTCTTCAACGTCACTATCAACATCTAAAATTTCTGTTTTTGTTTTATCGGTTGATGAACCTTGATGTGCTTCGTCGGTAATAATTGCATCAAACCCCATTTTTTTTAATAATTCTTTTTTTGTCTTGCTTTTCCCGTCTATTTTAAGATATTGAACGCTACAAAATACAATACCATTAAAGGTGTCATCAGTTGTATCAAATTCTTCCTGTAATTTGTAATTAATATTTTTGAAATCAATATACTTTTCTAAATCATTCATAAAACTATTTATAGTTGCTGGAACAGATGTCATTATTAGTATTTTTTTATAACCATGTTCCAATAAATATTTACATATTAATAATATAGTGATACTTTTACCACTTCTTGGTTTATGAGCTATACACCACATTTTATGTTTATTTTCCAAAAACGACTTTACAAATTTTATTTCTGTCATTTTTTGATGTAATTTTTTTGTTAATTGTTGTCTTGGTGATAATAAATATTCAGCATTAATGAAATCAATAAATTCATCAATACTTAATACATTAGTAAATCTTTGACAAAATACATCTAATGCTTTAATAATATCTTTTTTATCAAATAATAAACCATTTTCTATAATTTTATCGTGTATTTGTTTATCAATATTTAGTTTATTTTTGTATTTGTGTTTTATAACAACTTCTTTATCCTTAACAACTAATCCGATTTTATAGTCGTCTGTTATATTTTGCTTTGTTATTGTGTTGTCTATTTTTGATACATCAGTTTCACTATACTTATTTTTATATTTAATTGTAAGTAAAACAAGAGTTGTTTCCTTTTTTATAGCCATATCAATAATATTATTTCCTCCACCATCAACCTTTACCTTTAACAAAGATTTAATATTTTTAATTTGTTTTAAGTTTTGTAATTGTCCATAATAAATTTCTGTATAATTTATATTTTCCATACACTTTAGACAGATAAGGATTTGACAAAGAGTTTCAAATATCCAACCCTGTCTTCTTTCATCATCTAATTCTTTGTTTTCCTTCATGATCACATCAAATAATTCTTTACCTGTTAATTTTGTGTTTGCCAACATATTTGCCAATATATCTTTACGAAATACTTGATTATTAAATACATTATTTTCTTTATCTTCATTTATTAACTCAACCTTTTTAGTCAATAATTTAGATTTAACCTTTTTTGTTTTCTTGATAACAATAATTTCTTCCTTACCATCAGCAATATTAATCGGTTGAAATTCATTCATTTTTAAGTATTGTGTATAATAGTATATTGTATTTATTATTTAATAAAAAGTAAATCAATTTTTTATTTTTAATTATATTATTTATAAATTTTTAATTTTCTTCCTCTTATTACTTGTCCTAAATGTTGAGGTGTTATATCAAATGATGGATACTTCTTTTTTTATATCAATAGCTAATTCATTCATAGTAAGTTGTTCGTTTTGTTTCAATAATTCTAAAGCAGTATTTACTTGTAGTTTAGTAATTTTGTAAGAGATTGGTTTTCTGTTTCTTCTTGCGATGTTTTTAGAAGTTTTGTATTTATGTATCCATCTTTTTAGCGAAGATTTTTTACAATTAAAATTTTTACAAGTATTGTCATAACCTACATCAAGATTTAAGTAATAATTAACGACAGATAATTTATAATCAGGACTTTTATGCTTCATATAATAAATAGATAAAAAATATATTAAGCGTGCAATTTTAAATCTTCAAGGGTGTAAACTATTTTTACTACAATTTGTTTCATTTATTATCTCACTCATCTTGTAATTATAATATTATTTGTTAGGTATATTTCATATCAATTTTTATTACTCAAATTATAGAAAAATAATTTCTAATTATATATTACATCTTTTTATATTCGTCATTCATAATATCATATACACGGTCCTTGTATTCTAATACACTTTCTTCTCCTTTCTTTTCTATCATATCACATACCCTGATTTTAATTTTATAATTTTGAACTAAGAAAAGTTTTAACCACGAGTGTAGCATAGATTCTCCATTATCAGAATTATGATGAAGAGAATTGTCTTCGTATTTTATTACAATAGGTAAAATAGGGTATCCTTCGACAAAAGCACCTTTGCCACTAAATTCTGTAATATTTCCTGGAATCTTAGGTATATTTCCTGATCCTGGGGCAATAAATACTATAGGATCGCCAGACTTGCGATTATCAACTCTTCCTTTTATAATATTACTAGTTTTTCCTTTTTCAACATATATATTTCCATATTTCTCGTTATTTTCATCTGTATAACCAAAAATATTATATACAATTGTTCTCAAAATTACATAACAACCGCGAGGGAAAGCACTAGCCAATACAAAACCATCGGCTAATGTAGTATGATTAAATGTACATATAAATTTCTCATCGCTATATAAATAGTTCATATATTTAACAAAATCCTCTTTGGGCAAATCAATATTCAATGATAATATAAACATCAAAAACTTACCAAATATCAATATTACTGACATTATACTACTTTCATCCCTTATGAAATATAAAACAACATTTGAAATTCTTAATAATATAAATATAAATATTATCCTAAAAGGAACTAAAATATATAAAATTATTGTTTTTATTAAATTTATAATATCATTCATTTTTATTATTAGATACATTATATAATATAGCAATATCACGCATAAACTATATTAAACGTGATTCTTATACATCAACGTAGTATATTTAGGTATATCAATATTATAATATTCTTTATTAGCATATTTATTGTTTTTTATCCATATCCTGGCTATATAATATAATTTCTTTGGACTTATTGAGACACCATTAATATTATTCATTACATCATCGCACGAACCTATTGTTTCTCCCAAAATACTTGCACACAATTCAAAGAAATTTTTTTCAAAATCTTCAGGTGATATTTTAAATGACAAGCATCCTCCATTAATATTCAGTTCATCTTCATATCTTGGAATAATATCGGCTCTCATTATAAAAAACATCCCTTTTTTAAATAATTCCTTATATCCTTTGAAATATCTCGCATAATCTTCAACTGTAGATATCTGTCCTATAATCTTATAACTTTTATCATCCCAATTAATATCATATGGATCATGAAAATATATAGACCAACAATCATTTAAAAAAATATCGTTATTATCATTCATATTATATAAAATATATGTTAATAATTCTTATATATTATGATTTACTAAGAAAAATAATTATATCTAATAAATATAGTTATATATCGTAAAACTATGTTTTAGATATTTTGTTAAATGTTCTCGCTTTTTCGCGTACTATCTCGAGTACTATATTTTTTAGAGACTGTATCGGTTGATTTGTCTTCTATTTTGGCTATATCAATTGTTTCTTCATTTTTTTGATTATTTTGTAATGTATAAATTAATACATCACTCATCAATAATGAAAACATCTGATTTGTTATATTACTTTCTCTATTTAAAATTCTTAATCTTGAAGATTGAGTAAAAAAGTTAGCTATATTTGTTAAACTATTAGTTGTTTTTTTTTTAATTTTTGAATATGTTGATGATTTTTCTTTTTCAATATTTTGTATATATTGTGTAAACATTTTTTCATCAAATAATATATTTTTTTTTTAATTTTTGAATATGTTGATGATTTTTCTTTTTCAATATTTTGTATATATTGTGTAAACATTTTTTCATCAAATAATATATTTTTTTTGTAATTTTCGTCATTATTAAGCATTGTAACATTAATATTAGCATTTTTAATTGTAATTAAAAACATAATTATATATTTTTTATCAGTAATACTATCTAAATACGATTCTAATATTTTTTGAATTTGGTATTTCATTACTTTATATTTACTCGAAACATTATCACTAATAAAATTATCAACTCTTTCATTGTAATCTTCTTGCCTTTCATTATCATTTTTCACAATTTTTTTTTTAATAATTTCGCGTATTTTAGTTATATTTTCTATCATATGTAATAAATTACCAATTAGTATAATTAATGATGATTTTAATTCTTTCTCTAAACTAATTTTAGATATTAACCATAATCCTAATAAAGTAAATACACTTGTGATAGCAATTAATGATCCAAAAGTAGTTACGTTTCCTATAATAGTCGTCCCTAATAATCCTATACCAACAATTGTTATAAATGCTGACGAAAATTTAGTAATATTTTCAGTTTTTTCTATATTTATTTGTTTATTGTCATAAGTATTATAATTATAAATACCATGCTGTTTAAACATAGAAACTATATCTACAACCTTTTTCTTTTCTTCATCATTTAAGGTATGAATATTTTTATATTTTTCTAAAAATATAAAAGCATCTTCTATTCCATTTTCTAATATTTTTTTGTTATTTTCAGCCTCTTCTTGGTTTTGTTTATTAATAAATATATTAAATACATTTGAAATTTTAGACATATAGCCACCACCAATATGTTCTTCATAATCTGATGCTATTTCCCTATTATATATGTGTTTTGTTCTTTTAGATCTACTTTTCGTTTTTATGGTTGTTTTTTCTGGTCGGTCTTTCGTTTTTATGGTTGTTTTTTCTATATTTTTTATAATTACTTTAACCATCTTATCTATATAATTAATATATTAACATTTAGTATATAATTTAATAAAATATTATAGTAATTATATAAAGCATTTGATGTTTGTATAGACGCAAGTTATGATGAAATAAAAAGTGCTTATAAAAACAACGGTGACTAATAAAATGTAAAGAAGCAGTAAAATACTGTAAGAAACAATATGCTAAATATTACATAATAGAATAATTTGTTAAAAAAACATAAAAATTGATTATTATATTTTATTATTTTAATTCGCAATCTTACTAAAATATGGGTTAATTAGATGTTAGAGGTGATTATAATTACTATCGCGCTATAATATGAGAAGACAATCTGTCGAGAATCCGCAAGGAGGAATCGCTGATATATAGTGTAGTCAATTATTGTAAGAGGTAATTATAATCGCTATCATAATATAATATGAGAAGACAATCTGTTAAGAATCCGCAAGGAGGAATCGCTGATATTATATTATAGTCAACAAATTACCTAATATTTTTTTTTTAGGATAAAATGTTGTCGTGTAATAATAAAATACACAAAAAATTGATTATTATATTTGGTTATATTTATTACCTACAAAACAATTTGATAAGAGCCATCCGATAACACTAATAAGTATTCAAATACGCTTTGTTATAAACTACAACTTAATAATGCTTTACACTTGCTATAATTATTATAGCAACAGTATTATAAATTCTATAATTTTTATCAGAGATAAAAACATTATTAATGTGTATTCTAACATAAATGATGACGATTATGATTATGAAACTACACTCTTATTTGTTATTACAGAAGAGGATATAGAGAAATATCCTATTTTATATAAAATTTATATTACAAGCATTTTATTAACAGAAGATTCTACAAAATTAAATAAAGATGAATATGGATATTGTATTAGCAAAAAAAGCATTTGGAAAAATTTATACATAACAAAATATTATGATTGTTTTGACACTTATATGACTAATTATCCTAAAATGTCATATATTCTATCGTGTGAAGATCATATTTCACAAAATATGAATATTATATATTCTGTTAATATAATTAAACCTAAATTGCTATGTGGACTGATTGAAGATGAAATATATAAACTTGAAAAAGATTTGAGTATCTGCGAAGATTATACTAAAAATTTGGCGATGTATTCTATCTATATGAAAAATATTATTCCTGATAACATCCCTGACGATTTGACAAATATGATCTTTGAAAAACTATGATATGTCTATAGGCATATATGTATAATATATATTTTTTATTTTGTTCCCTTAATCCCTTTTATTATATATGAATAAAGATTTATAAAATGTTCTAAAAATAAACTAATACTGTAAAAATTGATAAACAGACTAAGAATAATAATTGCCCACCAAATAGATTGATCCATACGAAAAGCCTTAAAAAGCCCTTCTTAAGTTTCCTCTATTTCAAAGCCACCAGCAAGTCGTAAAAGACCCCCCTGTCAACAACAGCCAAGAGAAACCAGTCGAGCAAAACACAACCAGAATGTATTACACTTGCTACGATTATCATAGCAATCGTCGCGCCCGTTGCCTTATCTTCATTAAAGATAAGGGTATCATAAATGTTTATGAGAGTTCAGAATATAATTACGCTCATCTGTTATTTGTGATGACAGAAGAGAAGATAAAAGAATATGAAGTATTGTACAAGTTATATATAATTAGTATAATGCTCACAGAAAATTCATATCGGCTATTCGAAGATGAACGCGGATATGGTATTCGCAAAAGAACAATCTGGAAAAATCTGTACATCAATAAATATTATGATTGTGAAAACACCTATATGTCAGAATATCCGGTAATGTCCTATAAACTATCGACGGACACTAATATTCGCAACAATATGCACTTTATAGACGATACTACTATGATTCACGATGATTTGATTGATGAAGAATTTATTAGTGAGTTCGTAAAAAATGAATCTGACTGTATTGAGAAAGAATTGTGTGATTTAGAAAAAGAACTCGAAATAATGAAAACCATCTCGCTATACATCAACAAGATAATTCCTGAAAACTTCCCTGATGATGTAAAGAACACTATCCTTGCTGATATATATGTATTCTAAGATGCCTACGCATCCTTATATAGTATATATACGTATCTTTCTGTATTTTTATATTTTTATATTTTTATATTTTTATTTTTCTCCTTACAATTTATGATATGATTAGAGAGCCTTGAATATTCAATATTATATATTCTTGTAAAATGATTTATCTATATGTAAAATTTATTCTTGATTATACAATCCTGATTATTTGATAAATATTTTTACATTCAATATAGTAAAAAATGATTATAATATAAATACTAACATACTATTCTATATGACAATGGTATTTAAGAAATATCTCAATAAACTGAATAATTTGCCAAGATTTTGTTATAATAAAAAAATGTTAATATACAAGGATATTAACGCATTCATAGTATCTTCAAAAAAAGATAATGATAAAAATAATAAAACACGAGAAAATATTATTGGTGCTATAATAAATAATAAAATCCCTATTGAATACTATAAATACTCGAGAAGATGGGCTAATCTAAAAAAAAGTATTGAACAATATATTTATGATTTAATAGGTATTCATACTAATATAAATTCTATAGCATTGATACATTGTGGTGGACGTAAGTATAATTATGATTTTACTATAATTGTTAATAAAACAGAATACAATATAGAACTTAAATTTAATGCTGAAAATATAAATGATGCTCCACAATTTGTATCTCCTGTAAAGACAAATAAATATTTATCTCGTTCATATGAAGAATATTATTACGATAATTATCTGTGTAAACTTATATCAGCCGACGATAATAAATATCCAAATAGAAATGTTTATCTCAAAGAAATACATGGTAATAAACCTAAATGTATGAAATATTTTCAAGATATTTATTATCGAGGATGTAATAAAAGTAGTCAATATACTGGAAATAAATACGCCATAGACTTCTATAATTTAGCCAATAGCCTTGATAAAATTAGTAGAGAGAATTTTATAAATATTACAGACCTTAATATTGTAGCACTTACAGAATATCTAAAAGAAACTCAAAAAAATAAAATATATATGTTGTATAAAAATAATAAATTTCACAAACAAATAGTAAATTTAAGCGACTATGAATTAGTTAGATGGGAGAAGTATCCAGATAAGTTCAAATATATCGCTTATTCTGCTTCAGGAAAGCAAATAGATATATTACTTCGTTGGAAAAATGGTAACGGAATAGCATTTCCTGCTTTTCAAATATCATGATATTCATATTATATTCACGATAATTCTTCATTATATATTGGTAATATATAATTTAATTCTGTAGTATTTATTGCGTTATTTCCAAAATATATTTTAATAAATTCGCGCGTCCTATTGTCATTTAAAGATTTTATTATATTTTCATATTTTTCAATAAGTGCCTCTTTATTAATTGATGTACAATATCTAATACATATTAAATGATTTTCTATTAAATACTCTTCGCAATCATCATAATAATCGCTAGATATTAGACAGTATTCAAAATTATAATTTCCGACACCATAACCTCTATTAATAATAAGCAGAGGCTCTTTAATACCGCTCTTTAATATATGATTTTTCTTTTTATCATCTGTGTATTTTTTATATATTAATTTGTTATATTTAATGTCGCCACTATATATTAAACGTGTTTTACTTTTGTCGTCTGTCAATATATCTTTACACTGATTCCATACAACAGTACCTACATTCACTTTAAAACCTATATCAGACAAACAATAAGAATTATCACATAATTTCTTTAATATATCAATATTTTTTTTAACCCCAAATATAGTAAAATCTTTAATTTTTATAATATATTCATTATTATTAAATTCCTCATTATCTATCTTTTCTACAATAAATAATACAGTTTCTTGTTGAGTTTCTATATATTTATCATTACAATAAGTAATACTTATTATTTTAAAATGCGTTGATATATATTTACGTGCTTTATCATAATATAAACAGTTTAAGAAGTTTGATGGTAATATAAAACTTAATATTCCCCCTGATTTTAATAATTTAAGAGATTTTATGAGAAATATTATAAATATATTAGGGCGGCCTTCGAAATATTCATAATATTTTTTAGCAATATCTCCTTTTTTCATAACATAATACGGCGGATTACCGACAATTAAATCATATTTTATATTATATTCATTATCATATAATATAAAATCCGCATTTATAATATTCAATTTATCTGTTTTTAAATTTACTATTGAATCGTAAATTTTTTTATTATATTCAATAGCCGTTATAGAGGCTTGAGGAAATCTTTTACATAATTCATTAACATATTCACAAGAACCACAAGAAGGTTCTAAAATATTACCATTCCATTCGCGTGTATATTTAGAATACTCTTGAATTATATCTAGAGTATTGTTAACAGTATCAGGAGGTGTAAAATATATTCCGCCATTCTTTTTAATATCCTTCGAAAATTCACTTGTCAGTTTATAAGATAATTCACTAAAACTTCTAGTCATTATTAATCTTAACCCTTGCTTATATTATTTATATTATATATCAATTATATCAATTTTTAACTATATATATGGTATATAATATAATAAATATAATGTAAAAGATATATGATATATAATAATAAATATAACCAGACTATCATATATAATATGTAAAATATCATATTTGTGGTGTAAAAGATATAAGAATAAAACATCTTATATATCATAATATTATGTTTAGATATTTTATATTAGCAACTTTGTTCTATTATACTAACTGTTTCACTATTTCGTCCTATCCTTCTTTTCTCAAAAATGCTAAAATTTCGTATGCTTCATGCAAATTGAATAATCGCTATGTAATGCTATCTAAAAAAGAAGATAGTGATATTAATATTAATGCATTTAACAATATTGATATTGATAAATCGGGAAAACTAGATATTTCTGAACTGGAGTTTTATTATGGAAAAAATAATTATATGGATATTGCCGATGTTAATAATGATAATGAAATTGATTATTTGGAGTTTGATAGGTTGAGTAATATTAAAAAATTCGGTTTGCGAAACGGAGGGAATCTGTTTGTAAGAAATGCTATTAAATTTGGACTTCTTGATAAAAACTCTATTTTAGCAGATGGAGAAGCATCTGTTTTTATAGGCAATAAGGGTTTTGATCCTCTAAATTGTTCTACTAATATTAGTACTCTGCGAAGATACCGCGAAGCCGAGATTAAACACGGAAGACTCGCAATGTTGGGAAGTGTAGGATGGCCATTGGCAGAAATATACCATCCCTATATTTCTAATCTAATGAATAAAGAAAATTTGCTTACATCCAGTGGAAAAGTACCCTCACTGTTGAATGGAGGTCTTGATAAAATTAACCCTGTATTTTTTATGGCAATCATTATATTTACAGCGACCCTTGATTCTGCCAGTATTGCCAAAAATTATAACATAGATAGCATACCAGGAGATTTGGGATTTGACCCGCTAAATATTTATACTACAAATAATGTTAAAAATAAGAGTGAATTGGAATTGAAAGAATTGAATAATGGGCGCTTGGCTATGCTTGCTATTACTTATTATGCAATTAGCGAATTTATAACTAATACGCCTATTGCAAAATCTTTAGTTTCTATAGAACTTTAATATATGTTTTCTATATTACACTCTGTCAAAATTTGTATCAAAAAAATAAAAATTGACCCATATATATAGATATAAAGTTCACAACATGAATCGCTTAGATAAGACAACGATATTAGACGATAAGGTATTCGAAGATGATTCTAATACTACATATATTATTTTTAATGAATTAAAAAAATATTTAACTCATGATGTTTTGTGCGATATGTTAGCAAAGATGAATGCTGTAAGCGATGTATTAAAAGGAGATTCAGGTTCTGGACTGAGCGGAGGAATGCTTATAGATATGTTTTTAACAGAATATTTAACAAATATCATCAAAAGTTATGAAGCATGTCATAAAGGAGAAAGTGATTGTAAAATATTAAATATTCCTATTTCAATTAAAAAAATTAATGGAAAATCTACAATTGCTTTAGATTGGAGTAAAAATGGCGATGATTCTAAGAAGCGTGAAAGATTTGAAACCGACATAATGATAATAAATTTGAAATCGTGTCAATGGTGGAAAACTGAACCACAAGGAGCAACACAAGAAGAAAAAGATTCTAAATACTATTCTACTACTATTAAAGCAGGAATCTATATTATCTCTCATAAATATTGTAAAAATAATGTAACGCTATCCTCAAATAATAAGACAAATAGCCTTATTGATACTAAACAACTATATAATATGCTAAAAGAAAGTATTAGAGAAAATATGGTATTAGAATTTCCCACAGAATTTCCAACATATAAATTCAAAATTCTAAATGCTTTTGAATAACAAATATCATATTATATCAATACTAAATAATATTTTGGTAGCCCATTTTACTACTTCTACATTTACAGCATTCCCAAATTGTTTATAGGCTACCGAATTAGATAAAGGAAGTTTAAAAGTATCAGGGAAACTTTGGAGACGTGCTACTTCTCGCGGCGTTAATTTTCTATTTTTTTCACCAACATATACAATTTGAGACATAGCAACTAATGCGGGTGAATAATTATCTCTTTTAACGCGAATTCCAGAAGGACGAAATTGAAACAATGATTTAAAAATGCTATCATTATTTTGAAATGATCCACATTGCCATTCAAATTTTCTTTTTGATCCATTAAAACCTTTTAATTTTCTTGCGGAATATAACCAAGATTCTAAAAACTCCTTATTTTTATTGTAAAATTCTTGATTTTGTCTAATAAATTTCTGTTTCCATTCTGGCAAATCATTATATAAAATTTCACTATCCCAATAATCAGTCCATAATGGAAATGTTGGCATTTTTATATTATTTTTCTTGAAATGTTGTACAACTTCTTCCCATTTATTAAGCAATTCTTTATCTAATTCGCTTAAACTATATTTGTCATCTACAATGGATGTTTCTAAAATAGATGAAATACAAACATTAGCAGAAGGTTTTAGGGTAGGTAATATAGGCAAGTCTTTTAATATAATATCTTTACGAATTCCAATTATTAATACTCTTTCGCGATGTTGTGGAATACCTAGCATATGCGGACTAACTACGACTGGTTTATCATAAGTAAGATATCCTACCTCCATAAGAGCATTATATATAACATTCCAAGTTTTTCCAGAATCATGTCCTTTAAGATTTTTAACATTTTCAAGAATAAAATATTTAGGCCGTTTATCTTTTAATATACGTACTATATCGCGAAATAATGTTCCTCGCGTATCTTCAAAACCCAATTGTTTGCCACTATGTGAAAATGCTTGACACGGAAAGCCTCCGCACAATACATCAAAATCGGGGATATCTTCTGTTTTCAACTTTGTAATATCAGGATAAGGCGTGATATTATAATTATTTTCATATACTTCTCTACAATTCTTATCAATATCACATGCCAAAACACATTCTCCGCCAAAAGATATCATTGCCTGATGAAAACCGCCTATTCCGCAAAAGAGGTCAATAAATTTAAACTTTGGTATATTATCCATTTATAATTAAAATATATATTTATATTATAAATCAATTTTTATATTATAAATAATATCATAATAGTTATAATATAAATAGTATATGTAATACTTTGTAAGATATATTTTGTGTTAGTTTTTGTTCAAAAGTTTTCTCTTATTATAATAAATGGATAATAAGGTTAGTTATTATAAAATTATTGATGGTTTAAATTTTGATGCTGGATTATTAAATATGGCTGATGAGTTAATAAAAGGTCAAGGTGATGGAAGAATATCTATAGATGATTCTAATAAATTACTTACTAAAATATTTGATGGCGGAACAATTACTAAAGTAGAATGTCGAACTATTTTATATATATTAAAGAATTATAAATTAACTACTGAAGCCTCTCAAAACTTCTTAGATAAACTTATTAAATATGATTGATAATTATTAAAGAATATCTACAAAAAAATGATTAGTATATCCCTTATTTTTATCACTAAATATAATTTATATAATGCCCTTAAATATTAAAGATATCCCTATTGTTTTATCATATGATACAGTCGCAACAAATAATACTAAGAGAAAAAAAAAATTATCTTTGCTAAAAAAATTGCCAGATAAAATAGATATTAGTGCTATCGCTCTTATATCTAGATATTTACGTAAAAATTAGAATATTTACAGTAATTCATATATATATTTCATATCATTTATTATATATATGAAAAGTAAAGCATTAGTATAATATGTATGCTGTAAGAATAATAGATATGTATAATATATATAATAGATTTGAAAAGAATATATTACATAATAAAATATAATATCACGTTTTAATGCTACGTTTTTACAATTTTCAGGAACATATATAGTTTTACGTGCATAATGAATTAGTAGACAGCCTAATAAAAATATATTATAATGTGTCAGGTATCCTATGTAATACATCATAGATGCGAAAGATATATTATTATAACCTATATAATATTCAATATCATGAAATATCCGTGTAGATAATATCATTAAATACGCTATATTATTTTTGTATTTCTCTTCAGTTTTCAATGTAAATAAAAATAGATTCCTAAAGCCTCTATTATATTGTATAGATAATCTGCTCAATATTTTCCCAAAATAATATGCCCATTGTGGATAAATACAATAATGAATCTTTAATATTACACGATGATTATTTGTAATTTCCTTATTCTTATTATATATATAATGTGGTTCTCTGTGATAATCAAATGCTACTACATCTCCTTTTTTAACAACAGTATCTTGTGGTATCATATTAAAACATGTTACTACATTACTGTTATCGTCTAATCCAAGTATAATACGATAACAAGAAGCAAATGGAAATAAAAAATATGGACCATCAATGTGTCTAGTGTAAAATATTTTATCTGATGTATTACTAACATCGGATGAAATAACTTTTTGCGGTGCTGTTACATATATTTCATTCATATCATTTATGATATCTATATTCATATTTTTCGCATTATTTGAGAACATAGTTATTATATTTTTATCAGACGCTATCTTAGAATATAGTAAAGATATATCAGCCGGTAGTTCACTATACCACCAATGAGATGAACTATTATTATCAGGATTTTGTGCGATTACCCAATTCCGTAATATATCTATTTCGGTATAATCATTAATCTTACATTTATATACTCTATTTTTTTGGTGCTTATACGGAAAATAAAATAACATATTATAATATTATATAATATTTTTCTTAGTATTAACTAAAATATGAATACATATATGCTTCTTGTTGCTCTAACAACATTATTTGCATTTCTTACAGCAGTATATTTAAGAAAATATTATATTAGTATTCCGGCACTTATCGTTTTTATTACTTCTGTATATTTTTGGTCTAATACTGAAGAAAAAACAAGAATGTATATAGATATTATAGCAGTTCAATTAGCCCTATACTTCTCTGTTTATTACGCATATTCAAATATGGATGCTAAAAAATTTCGTTATTATATTATTATTCTCGCTACAGCACTAATATATTATTTATTTGCCATCTTATCGTGGAATCTTAACCCTTATATATTTGATGATAATGTTAAATTCTATAAAACGATTACTTTAATTCTACATAGTATGGGAACTTTTATCGCAAACTATTCAAATATTTTATTGTATCTATCTATATAACTAACTATATATCTATATATCTATATAACTATATAACTATATAATCTGTAATTTAAGGAAAGTGTAAATTATTATAAATATGGACGATTATATTCATATGCTGCCATATGATGTAATAGATAACATCATAGAAGATATTCTCGATGAACATGAGAAAACAATAGAAAAAATAGAAAATATAAATAGAAAAATTCATAGAAAAATATATGGTTCTTTTGATGTAGATAAAGGATTAAGAATAAATAAAACTAATGATGGATATATTATTTCATTTGGCAATATTAAATATAAATATACAAGCAGTAACGTGACCGCATTATTGCTATTGGCTTCATATATAAAATATAATAATAAAGAATATAGAATATTGCCATATTTATTCTCGTCATCATATCTTCTATATAAATTTGATAGTAGAGGAATTAAAAAATATATAGACAATTATGGATTTTTGCGACCAATTAAATTAGTATATTATAGAAATTATACATATGGAAATAGCAATATTTATATTACCGAAAAATATAATAGTGTAAATGGTTTGGATATTTTACGTGAGACTGCGGAATCTATTGCTATTACTTGTTTTTACAATAAAAATGTTATAGAATATTTGAAAAAGATTGTTAAAGATACGCGAGAATATTATGATATATTTATAGAAAATGATATTATGATGGAAGATGATATAGATTACTATCTAGTATGTCTTAACTATAATAATAACATCGGGGTTGATTAAAATATTAGAAAGAATAATTAAGATGTAATATTTGGAGATAATTTACATATACAATTATTCTTTTCATTTTTATATAAATATATTTGTTCTAAAAAAATAATAAAAATATAAAAATTGATGAGAAAATCAGATAGATTTAATTGCCTACCAATCAAATTGATAGAGCCAACCGAAAAGTCTTATAAAGCCTTTTTCGCAAGGTTATCTCGACCACGCCAAGCATTCCAATAGCAACAAATAAAACAGTTGCGTAAATACATTTAGTATATTTTTAAACCTTTTACAAATGCCTACACAAATCAGTCTATTGGACATTTTCAATACAGAATCATCTTTGAGCGATAAGATATTAGGAGATAATGATTCATATGTTACTGTGCGTATCAATAATACATGTTCTATGTTTAACAAAATGACAAAAGGAGAAATCATAAAGCATCGCGAAGAATATTATTCTCACTATCTTCCAATAAAAATTGAACAAACAATTGAAAATAAGATGTTCTCAATCTTAAAGAATCACGACAATCTAAGTTTATATAAAGAACCTGAAGATTACGAAGTTGAATTGACGATATTGGCTTCGCAGATAAATGAAAATAATCGCAAAAATATTCTGACTAAAATGATAAATGAGTTCAAAGACTATGTCAGCGAATATTATTTATATAATAGTCATGGAAGAAGATATATTATGTCTGGTGTATTGATGAAAGAGTTCTATAATTTCATCAAAAATCATATGAAATACCAGATAACAAAAGAAGATTTTGGAGAAGATGAAGAAGAAATATATGATATTATTATAAATAATAACAATGACCTTCTATAAATAACACCGTGTAGTTTTCCATTGTAAATCTCTATATTATTTGATATTTATTTTTTATTTTTTGAACCATTTTAAATTTCCAATTGTGTAAAAGTTTTCTAAAAATAAATTAAGATACTAAAAGTTAAACTGTTCAAAATATTTATTTCATTTTTACAAATATATAGTATATTATATAGATATTATATGGCTGTAACAAACAATGATACAGGCAATGAATGTTCTGTATGCTTAGAATCATTTGATAATGATGAAAATAAAGCTGTAATTTTTAATTACGATACTTGCATAACTAAACTATGTTCGGTATGCTATGATAAAATATCAATTCAACATTACTATAAAAACACACAAAGTTTTGCAATATTTTGAAACGGTTAATTATTCCAGCTACTAATCTACTAGGTCAAGAACTTTTGATATATAGAGAGCAATAGCTCACTGATTATCTATATTCTATACATTCTCTATAATTATTATAAAAATAAGGATATTATCTTAGCAGTTATTTAGACACAGGAATATTCTTATTTTTTCAATTTTAAAATTTGAGTACATCTCTTGATTTATTTTGTAATTTCTAAAAAACTTTTGAAAATTTTGAAAAAACGGAAAGATGTACTCAAATTTTAATTTACAATTTTTATAAATATCTGGTTGCTTTTAGATATACCACAATATCTATATAATAATACTGAAATATATAAAAATTGACGATGCGCGTGTGAATACCTATTATTACAAAGCCTGCATAGAAAACCGGATAAGCCTTAAACAACTAATTGATAACAACACGAGCCTGGTATGACCTCAATTTCTCTTATGGATATTATTTACACCGAAGCTTCGCTGGGCGACAATATATTTAGCAATAATAAAGAACATACTATTGTGTGCATCAGCAATACTTGCACCACATTTAACAAAATCACAAAGGAAGAGATAGCAAAGCGCCGCAAGGAATATTATTGCGAGCATATTCCTAAAAATATTGAAGAAGCTATGAAAATGTTTACTTATTCGGAGCTTGGGATTACAACTAAAAAATATATGAAACTTATCCCCATTAAATATCGCAACAATTATATGAACTTTTCTAATATGGATAAAGAACATTATCTATCTGTATATGAATCAACTATAGATGCTCTTGGAGAGAAAATAAATAATAGCATTTATTACGAGAATATTCTTAGGCAAATGATAAAACAATTCAAATATTATATTATACTTAGTAATAATAATAATTATATATGGTACGAATTATATAGTAATCTTTATAAAAAAATGACGAAAAATTACTATGTATTTATAATATCTATAATGAAATATGTATTGACGAAAAAAGATTTTGAAGGAGAAGAACATCTTATTACTATGCTAAACAAGATATTTAATGTAGATATCATAGCATAAAGCTACATTATGCAATATACACAAGAATATTCTTATTTTTAATTTTATTCCTTTCAATTTTTATAAATATCTGGTTGCTTTTAGATATACCACAATATCTATATAATAATACTGAAATATATAAAAATTGACGATGTACAAATACCTATTATTACAAAGCCTGTATAGAAAACCGGATAAGCCTTAAACAACTAATTGATATCCGCGCGAGCCTGGTATGACCTCAATTTCTCTTATGGATATTATTGACACCGAAGCTTCGTTGGGCGAAAAGATATTAGGCGATAACAAAGCATATACTATAGTGTGCATTAGCAACACTTGCACCACATTTAATAAAATTACAAAGGAAGAGATAGAAAAGCGCCGTGAGGAATATTATTGTGACCATATTCCTAAAAAAATTGAAGAAGCTATGAAAATGTTTACTTATTCTGAGCTTGGGATTACAACTAAAAAATATGAGAGACTTATTCCCTGTAAATATCGCAACAATTATATGAACTTTTCTAATATGAATAGAGAACATTATCTATCTATATACGAATCAACAATGGATGCTCTTGTAGAGAAAATAAATAATAGCATTTATTATGTGAATATTCTTAGGCAAATGATAAAACAATTCAAATATTATATTATACTTAGTAATGATAATAATTATATATGGCACGGATTATATGGTAATCTTTATAAAAAAATGATGATAGAGCTCTATGTATTTATAATATCTATAATGAAATATGTATTGACTAAAAAAGATTTTGAAGGAGAAGAACATCTTATTGCAATGTTTCAGCGTCTATTCACTATAAAAATCATAGAAATCATAGAGTAGCGAATCTATATCTATAATTCCAAGTATTTATTTAGATATTTTTCTAATTTTCTATTTAATCTGCTATTAAATCCTTCAAAACTGCTCGCATATTTATAATCTCTTTCATCTTCAATATCCGTGCTAATATCCTCAAAGAAACTCCTTATATAGTTAGGATACGTTTCCTCTTTCTCTTCTATCTCTTGGATTATCTTATCTAATATTTTTATAGGATTCTCTTTCCATAGCTTCTCGTCTTTTTTAATCAACAAATCATAATAATTGTATATATCGCAGTGATTATCTTGGTAATGACTGTATAACGCGTGATATATTTCTTTTTTCAATTCATCTCGTAGCATTTTATCCCATTTCCATACAATTTTAATATAACTATTATCATCCAGCAAGAAGCAATATGTAATAATCTCCTTGTTATCATATCTATCCTTGTCATTTTCAAAATCCGGATTATATATAAGGAATCTTTCAAATAATATCTCTATCATTATATCCCAAAAGTTCAATTGAGATATATTGGATTTGAGTATAATATGAATAACAGAATCCTTATTATTTCCTATGATTGGAAAGTTGCTCTTGTATATTGAGAAATAATTGTGCGTGCTTTTTAATCTAATATATTTGAAGATGTTCCATTTAACATTTTTATACTTCTTAATACTGCATTTATTTACGATATTGCGAATATTCGTAATACTATTGAATAACTCATGTTCCTTATTATCCGAGTTATCCTTGTTATGAAAGAAGTCTGTAATATTATACAAGTCCATCGGTGTTATCCCAGAATATCTTTTGGATACGAACAATTCTATTAAATATGCTAAAATTATTGATTCATATACCGACAATTCACCCAGCTTATCGCATTTTATCTTCTCCTGAACTTTCTTAATAGCCTTGTAGATTATATCGTGATAATGGATATAGAAGGGCTTGTCTGATATTTTGCATAATGGTATGTTTTCAAGGCTTTCTCTCTTATTTTTATAACTATCCAAATATTCCCAGAAATCATACACTCCGTACGATACTATTCTTTTACATGATATTATACTAAGTATTACTAATAAGTGCGATTTACTATCAACGTCTGTAACCTCCTTTTTCTTAATAATATCTATAACAATATTATAATAATATGTTAGATATTTGATACAGTGATATCCCCAATCAACTCCTTCAACCCTTTTCTGTGTTTTTAAGCCTATCTTAAATTCTTCTATAATGCTTTTATAAGTTATATTATTCGCTTCCAATATTTTTATTATTCTGTCCTTGCTAACTATATCCTGTATTTTTTCTAATCTTATATTTTTTGATATCGGAGGAATATTGCTGTCATATCCGCATTTTATAAACAATTTATGGATATCATCTTTATTTTTGTTCAAATCAAAGTATATTTGTTTTTTGGCTCTCGTCAAAGCTACGTGGATATACGAATCGTAAACCAATCCCTTCTCCTTATTACTTAGAAGTTTCAGAGATGATTCGGTTAATGATAATACAAATACTACATTTCTTCCGTCGCCCTTAGAAGAGCGAATAGACATAATACGCGTCGCCTCTATTGAATCCTTCGTGTTTATTACAGCACCTTCAGTATGCTTGTGTAAATACGCATATCTCGTATATTTTTTATCATATTTTTTAACCCAATAATCTTGTATTTTAGATTCTAGTTCAGATGCTATAGCATTTGATTTCATAATCGGGAATATAATTAGAAAGTCATTAGGCAAGTACCCATTAGTTTCTACTTCGTAATTGTAATAGCCCATAATTTTATTACAGTAGATAGTGATTTTTTCGGCCATTATTTTATCATCACCATAAATCCTCGGCAGGTCGTCCATAATTTTTATAGGCTCAGTATTGACCGTTTTAACTATATCATCGTCGCAAACAATAGGCGGCAAGTTGTGCTTTTCAAAGGCACACAGTCTATTGATTTCGGCTTCCATATTTGAAACCTTGATACGCCTGTTAATATTAACAGGTTCGCGGATATCTATTCGTATATTAGGTAGCCCCTCGCTTACTACACTCGTTAAAAAATTGTTAGGATATTCAAGAGATTGCAATTTATCACCTACGACATTTACATAACACCCTGTATCATAAATTATCTTAGAAATAGCGTGTAAATAATTTACGGGCAAATCTTGAACTTCGTCTATCCATATCTCTGTCTCCTTGCTCAGCTGTATATATTGTCCCGCATATCTCATATATCCGTTCTTAATTTTTGTAGCCCCTTTCTCGGCGATGTTATCAACTATTCCCGAGAAATAATTTGCCCCACTCTCTTTGGAATTTGCGAGATTAAAGCAGAATGAATCTATCGTTCCTATAATAACCGTACATTCTCTGCTGGAACTGGATTTTTTATTAACATACTTGATTACATAATGCTTCTCGGTATTTTCCTCAGTATCATTTATAATATTTTCTATATGAAACACATTTTCCCCATTCGCATATCTGCATTTTTGATCTTGTAATTCCTCATATATCACCGTTTTTGCGGAATGCTGTTTTGTAAGAATAATATATGTCGTCTTATCAATATTATCACATATAGATTTCCAAATTCCATATGTTTTGCCATTTCCCGCACCCTGCTGATGGACGCTCAAAACCGATTTAATAGTATTATCTTCGTCCCAGAAATCCCATATATTATCTGGTTTCATTTGTAAAAACCGTATCGTCTCATTTAATGTCTTGTACTCCTTTATTTCTATCATACTGCTCTTTATATTTTTGAGTTCTATTTTGAATATATTATCGGCTATTTCCACAAGAATATACGCGTATGTTTTATTAAACGATTTGTATTTCCAATCATCCGTAAATATTAGTAGGAAATTATTAGAAGACAATTTATCTAATGTTACCCCAGTATTACCGTCAAGCAACCATATTATTTCTTTGCCAAACTTATTCCAATCATTAAATCTCTTAGTAATATCCTCTTCTGATATGTATGAATGCTGAATCTCTAATGTCTGCCTATTATTCAATAGGATATCTGCTCTCCTACAAGTATTACTATTACTATTGCTGGGAGCACATAAAAACTTAACCTCTCGCATATCTTGCGGAAATAACCTCTCCATTTTATTATGCCATAACCCGGGCATTCATATAATAATATTTGATAATTATTATTTATATCAATATAATCATTTTTTACTACCAATATCTATAGTGCCCGTCTATAAAATAAAAAATGATTTAATATTGTTAGTCATTTGATACTCATAGAATATGTCTAATATTATTGATGTCATAAATACTGAGGATGCTATTGGGCATATTATGATGATAAACCAATGTGATATCAAGCAGATGGCAATATTTAGTCGTGTATCTAAACAATTTAATAGGATTGTTAAGAATGATATGGAGACACATCGTAATAAATATGTCAAACGACAAATTCTCAAGAAGATTGATGTAATTATAACAAACAAGATGTATTCTATGATAAAAAATCAAGGTAATAGAAAGAATATTTATAAAACCCTTGAAGAATATGACGATGATTTGCGAGAAGTCGCTAAACAAATATATGTCAAGATATACGATGATATTATCAGCGATCTTAATATGGTTTATCGCGAATATATATTTGACGGAAGTATAACAAATAACTATTATGAAGTATATCTCTTCGGAATAATGGAAAAAGAATATTCTAAGTTTATTGAATATCTCGAAAAAGATTTTGAGATACCACAGATATCCCAGATATTCATATAAGATTATAATATCAATAATATTAATAATGCTTATTCCTACGATATTCAGTACTTTTCCAGAGTGTATTCCTGAAAAGGGCATATTACATGTTGGTGCTCATATGTGCGAAGAGAGAGCCTTATATAACAGTATAAATGTTGGCGATAATGACATATTATGGATTGAAGCTATTGGCGAAACCGTAACATATGTAAAAAAAATTAATGAAAATATCAATATAGTTCAGGCGGTTATAACTGACAAGGACTATGAAGAACTAAACTTTATGATAACTAACAATAAAGAATCATCTTCTATTTTTAATTTTGGAACACACGCTATAGAACATCCTCATGTCTTTGAAATAGAAAGACGCCGATTAAAATCAATAACACTAAATACGCTCTTTGAGAGAAATAATATACCACGCGATAGATATGATTTTATTAACATAGATATCCAAGGAGCCGAATTGAAGGCTCTCAAAGGGGCTGTGCATATTCTGCCACATATCAAAGCAATTTATGCTGAAGTTAATGAAAAGATGCTTTATGAAGGCGCTGGGCTCTTGCCAGAATTAGACGAATATCTCGCGACCTTTAATTTCAAAAGAGTTATCACAAATATGACACGGCACGGATGGGGCGATGCCTTATACATCAAAAACTATGTCATTCCTGCAAGTCCCTCCGGTCCTATCATAAATATGAATGATATAGACACTATGAACTATATGAATACCAATGATATTATTTAAGGGAAGCATAAAAATTGATAGTATTTATTATATTAAAAATATATCCAACAAAGATGATGAGTTTAATAGCAGATTTATTAATGATTATTGTAGTATCGGCATCTATCTTATATGCTATCAACAAAAAACCAGAAAATAAGGCTATTGATACTGATGGCAACAAAGATCATGATGACGATGATGATACTAAAAAAGAAGAAGAAAGCGAATTTATATCTGAATGGATTTCGGCAATTAAAGAAATAATTGAATATGGAAATAAAATTAATAGACGTACTGGATGTATTATTGGAAAGTTATGTTCTCATAAAAATCCAAAAGTGTTAGATTTAATTAAAGTATATCCTGATAAAATAAGTTGGAGTTCTATAACTTATAATAGAGAACCTTGGGCTATTAAATTATTAACTGATAACATAGATAAGATATATTGGGATAGTTTTTGTGGATTAGGCGATGAATTCTCTATTAATTTAATTATAAATAATAAAGAAAAAATAAGATGGGGAGATTTATGTAGAAATAAAAATCCAAAAGTTATTCCGTTGCTTAAAGAAAGAATAGAATATGAAAATAATCATAATATTAATAGAACTAACACATCTTATTATGATAGTAGTAACAAAATAGATTGGAATGCATTACAACAAAATCCTAATGCTAAAGAATTAATTATGAATAGAATAAATGACGAATTTAGTGGAAGGATTGAATTCGGTCCGTTATATATACAGGTCAATAATATATTACCTATATTACTCGAAACAATTAAAAATAAAGATATAGAATCTGTTAAAATATTTAAAAAATTAATTATTAGAGATATTTCTAACAATTCAAATGGTATATCTTTTGATTGGAGTACAATATTAAATACTTTATTTAATGATGAATGATATTATTTAAGGGAAGCATGAAAATGTAATGTAATTAATATCAGGAGATGGGGTAATTTTGTAATATTCGTATTCGCTTTCTTTAACTGGTATAATATTTTCTAAAAATCGGTTATTATAGTAATAGCCTAAGATTTCTGTTTGTCTTTCATATATTTTATTGATTTCTCTTAATATATCTAAGTATATTGGCGATTTTATTTTTTTGCTCTGTAATATCAACGGTGTTATTGTATCCGTTTGGGCGTTATAATTAATTATTAACCGCGGTATATAAATAATCACTACATTATCTAGCGGATATCTAGAATATAAATAGTTATCAATACAATAAGAAATATTATAGTAATTTATATAATTATAATAATTTATATAATAATCATCGTCATAATCAGAGCCTACATCAATATGTAGGCCTTCAACTAAACTGCTGACCTTCAGCAATTTATTATTAGCCTTTTCAATATCCTTTTCATATAAATCGGCTACAATCCCTAATATTTTATTCAATAAATCATAATTGATAATATCAAGATAATTCTTTGCTGTAGCCATCACTATAGTTATTCTTAGTATTTTTATTATTTTTATTCATATATAATTATTCGTATGTTGCTAGGTATTGTAAAAATGACTTATTAAATAACTATATTTTTTATACTATAATGGGAGGAAAAAAGAAAGTTGCTAAAACTCGTAAATCTGCGACTTTAAAGAATGTTAAAAATGTAAAATTACATCTAAATTATTTAGTAGAATTTAAGACTATAATCGGCATTTTAAATGTCCATAGGTGGTAATATAAATCAGCCATTTTTCAAATATTTAATTTAATATATCTTATATATTGTGAAGGATTTGAAGAATGAATAAGATAGTATAGTATATTGCACATTTTGAGACTTAAAATGTTATTATTTTTCAAAAATATACTAAAAAATGATACAAGTCATATTTATATATTATTACAATGACTACCATTGATACGAATGAAACTCTTCTATCTCAGAGAGAAATTTATAATTTATACAAAAATATCTTTGACAATATGAATTATGTAGACGAAAATGAATGGGAAGATTTTAAGAATGAGCATATTGATAATCTTTGTAAGGTAATGGATATCTCAGATATTAAGAAAATTGTTAATAAATATTATGTCATCGAAGTTATCGGTGATATGAAAAATGAATATGGTACAGACTTTAATACGGATTTAATACAGAAAACTATGGAAACCAGATATTATAATAGTTTATTTTACAATATTGTAAATGAATTTATTGAGAATGAAAAAATATCAATGATTGATAGTGACTATGCGAGTGATGCAGATACAGAAGAATATTTCTATAGTGACTATGCGAGTGATGCGGATACAGAAGAAGAATATTGAAATATATATATAATTGTTTAATATATATTAGTATAAATGATTATATCAATAGGTCTTCAATGTACAAACTATATTTATAAAAAAAATTTTAAACCTTCATGTTTTTTACCATTTGATTT
>Ga0208974_1000158_pt1 | contig 29864 bp, 58 predicted proteins | sample GreLakmeER15MSRF_FD_187699 | JGI IMG/M metagenome (GOLD analysis project Ga0208974, IMG submission 187699) | Freshwater lentic microbial communities from great Laurentian Lakes, MI, USA - Great Lakes metaG ER15MSRF (SPAdes) | ecosystem: Environmental > Aquatic > Freshwater > Lake | place: Great... | reverse complement strand
CTCCTCGAGTTCCTGGCACTCCGGGCAGTCGATGTCGACTTCCGGCTTCAGCTTCCGCTTCTTCGACATCACATGGCCGCAGTCGAGGCGTTGATGCCAGACCGTGGTGCCGTAACCCCCGGTCTTCCACGCTTCTCCCTCGGGCCTGGGCATCAGGAGCTCTCGGCCCTTGCGGCTTCGAGGCCGGCGGTTAGGTCTTCTATTCTCATTTCTTCCTCCTACAAAATGGAAGACCCCGGCTCCGACGTCCCAAGGAGGAGCGACGCGGGCCGGGGTTTCCCCCCCATGCCTTCCGGGGGGTCGGGCATGGGAGAACTAAATGACTTAGTTAGCGAGGCTAGCTCACCATTCTTCGTCGTTGCTGCTTGGTGCGGGTCGACGAGCTGCCGATGCTGCTCGAGCTGCTCCACCTGACTGCTGCTGACGTCCGCCAGCTGCTGGGCGTGACCCTTCGGCATCGCCACGGCGCTTGCGAACGAGAGACTCGATCACTTTGGTGCTGATGGCAACTTCGTCGACAACGAACTGCCACTTCGACTGCTTCTTGCCGGTGTCGACGTTGTCCCAGAAGCGTTGCTCAAAGCGTCCAGTTGCGACGACCCTGAGGCCCTTTTCAAGAACTCCAGCCGCATCTTCGGCCATTTGTCGCCAAGCGATGCAGTCGACGAATGATGTTTCGTTCTCCCACTCGCCTTTGTCATTCTTCCACGAGCGTTCGCAAGCGATCGAGAACGTCAGTTTCGACGCTCCGGACCCGAGAACCGCTAGTTCAGGGTCGGCGGTCAGGTTGCCTGCCACCGTTGTTTGTATTCCGTTTGCCATGATTGGCTCCTTTTATCGTGGACGGGTATTCCCGCCGGTCTGAGAAACACTACAGGCCCATCAAGCGTGGTGTCAAGCCATGGGCGGGAAGTTCTCGGCGGGGCCGGTCGACGGATCAAGGTCGATGTCCCACAATGTCGGCGTGACTGGCGGGTCGTGCTGCATCATCTTGATCAGTCGATACGTGTTGTGATCCGGCGCAAAGGCCAAGTACGTCCCGTCGACCGAGTCGCAGCCCCACTCCCGGGCGATTTTGATCCGCTTCTTCGAGTTAACTCGACCCATATGTACCCATTTGCGTTCGCTCTTCGCAATGTACGTGGCTTCTCGGGCCGTGTCAGACAGCTTGAACTCAGTCGAGCCGCCAATGAACAACGCTCCCATCTCGCCCCAAGGGATCTCGTCGAGTACGACGCCGTCCTGCAGTACGAAGGCTGCCTTGTACCCGGCATCAGTCACGGTCGAGTGATACCGGCCCCAGCGTTCGAGTGTTGCCGCATGATCGGCCACCACGTCCGGCACGGTCGCAAAGAGGGCCGACTCCGGGGATTGCTTCGACCTAAGCCAACTGAGCCAGACTTTTTCGTCCCAACGTTCTGCGAAGCAGCCATTATCAGCAGCCCAGGCCCACTCGGTCGAGGGAGCGTTGCGCTGACTGAACGGCGTCAGCATGGCCCCAATCGACTCGTCGAGCAGCAGCCTCTGCAGCTCAGGCTTTTTGGGGATGCAGCCGGTCAGATAGAGCACCGTGACTCCATATGATCAACCCGCCGAGTAGCGCCATCCACGTCTTGCCGATGACCTGACCCTGCCAGAAGTCGGTCGAGCCGAACGCTATGCGGAGGAAGAGGAACGAGTCGATGATGCCGCCGACGACCCCGGAGAAGACCACGGCAAGCGCAATCGACTTACGCTTGACTCGGGTGTAAACGAAGAAGTCGACGATTTCGCCGGCCGCAAAGGCCACCGCTGAAGCTGCTGCGACATCCGGGTTCACGAAGAACGAGATGACAATGCCGGCCGCAATGGCGATGAGAACGTTCCTCTTCCCGAACTTCTCCTGCACATAGTCACGGGTGAAGAGGGCGATGCCGATCAGCAGCACGCCGGACGGGGCCTGATAACCGAAGCCGACCGGGATCGTGTGCGGGCCTTCCGGGAAGGACTGAGTACCAACGTTGCTGATGAACCAGTTGGCGAGGGGGATTGTTGCTAGGTAGGCAATGATTGCTGCATATTTTTTGATCATGTCGATAACGCTATCATTTGCCCGCTCGGTTTCGTGGCGCTGATGGCTTGACTTTCAGGGCCGGTTCGGTTACCGTCGACCCAATGGGAACAAGATCTGAATCAGAAGCACGTCTCGAACTGATCCGTAGGGTGAAGACATCGCTTGAAGTCACGGTTGGTGATGAAGCGGAAGTTGAAGCGCAGCAAGCAGAGCTGATCGACATGGCCACGGTCATTGTCGACGAGTTGGGCCTCCGGTATGTCGGCGGCGAATCGACTCTGTTCGAGCTAGGCGAAGACTAAGAACGCTCGAAACCGACGGGTCGACACGTCCATCTGACTCCGTCGACCTCGACAAAGTCTCCGGGGCCGATCGACAAACCGGGTGCTGCCGCCTCGAAAGAGCTGCGGGCCTCGAGTTCCCAGCTGCTCAGGTTGCCGAAGAACCCATTGCAGATCTTCCACGCTCGATCTGCGGCCTCGAGCTGCGTCCGTGACTCATAGTCTTCCCAGGCGCACGCAGGGTCGCGCCGGCCGCTGAGGTCTTTGACATGAACGATGATGTGCATCAGCGCTTCCGGGCTATGGAGCTTCGCCAGCAAGTGCATTTGCCCCCGACCCCGGCGCATCCTGGGCATGGAGAGGGCGTCCACTTAGGCCACTCCCTTCCGTCCTTGCCGGTGTTGATCATCAGTATCCATTTTCTGCCGCACTCGACACAGACAATCTTCCCGCCGGTGACGTCTGAGTAATCAAGCGTCGACGAACAACGGTGCGTCTTCGGATTAGCGGTTAGGGCCATTGACGGATCATACCTACGCTCCCCGGAGTGGCGCAAGCTGCGAGCCAGGCGTAGCATCGGCCTATGAAACAGACAGAAGAAGCTGCCGTACTCTTAGCCGGCACACCGGGCGACTCGATTGACCCCGCCCACGACTGGGAAGTCACGCTCTCGCCGGCCTTCGGCATCGGATCAGACGGCCTCGTCGAAGTCCCCGGAAGGAACGTCGTGATGGCCGGAGGACGCGCAATCGACGTCGTTGGGTCGAGATGGCACCCGGTGCAGAATCGAGAAGTAATCAGCATCGCTCGAGGGGTGGCCCTCTCGACTGGCGGCAAAGTAACCCGGAGCGGCGAGACCGGGTCGGGTCGAAGGTTCTGGGCAAAAGTCGACATCGGCGGCTCGATGTGCGTCATCGTCACCTCGGCCCATACCGGGAGCGGGGGACTGACCGTGACTCCCTATGTCGAGGAGGCCGGCGCACTCGTCCGGGTCGGGTCGAAGCCGGGTCTCAGCTGGCCGCACGGGCCGACGCTCGAGGCCCGCATCGCTGAGTCAGAAGACATCGCTGAGTTCATTGCCGGATGGAAGACCCACGTTGTTTCGTCGAGGGTCGCAATGCAGAAGACACAGCTCCCGCCGGCGGCTTTCGTTCAGGCGTGTTCCGGCTTATTCCTTGCAAAGAACCGGACGAAGAAGCGGGAGGAGAACCGGAAGGATGTCCTCGACACGCTTGCGGGCCGATGGAGCGCAGCATCCGATGGCCGACTCGACGCTTGGTCGTCGCTAGTCACGGTGTGTAAGTGGCTTGATGTCGAACGCCCGGGGCCGGAAGCCGATCGTCCTGAGGTCTCATTGGACGAGGGTAGTTGGGTCGTCCGGGCGAAGACCGAAGCGTGGGTGTGGTCGGCAAGCGTTCTGCCCGCCGACCCACGGTGACTCAGTTCTCCCAACCCCAAGTGCCGTCGTTGTAGAGGACGACATTCTGAGGTGGACGACAGTCGGCGAGTGTGAAGGCGGTCGTTGCGTCCAACCTTGACCACGTGAAGTCGGGCCTGATGTCGACGGGGCATGGCGGTCTCTGATCGCCGTAGGCGGTATCTACCAACCATTGACCGATTAGTACCGTTCCCCCGATCAGACTCGCCCAAAATGCGAACCTGACGGTACTCCTGACCTTGTAGTAGGTGGGCGTGTGCCACCCGTTCTGTGTTCTGTTCATAATGACCTCCTTGGTCGTATTTCGTTGACACATTCATTAGACAGAACTTGACCCACAATGTCAAGCACCCTCGGCAAACTTTCTGCCGAGGGTGCTTTGGGGGACTCTTCCTTTTGTGTCAGGAGGCGGAAGAGTTGATGAGTGGCACGACCACATCGGTCATGGCGATCGTCCGACCGTCGGCGACCCTGATCGCCGAGATGGAGAACTTTGGCTTCTTTGAGTTGATGCCTGCGAAGGCGTACTCAACTCCGCCCGTCTTGAACTTTGTGCCGAGTGGGGCAACAAGTTCGGTCGCCTTGAACGCCGCGTCGTACGCCGTATATCCGAATCGTGTGTAGTAGATCGCTTCGGCAGACTTCGTGTTCACGCCTGATGCGTCCTTGGCTTCGACGGAACTCTCAATGACCAACTTGTAGATGTCTCCGTAAGTCGTCTTCACTTTGGGTTCGGCGAGACCGTGCTTGGCGAGGATTTCTTCCACCGCTTTTTTGATCTCGGCACTGACTTGAACTGCTAGCTCTTTGGTTACTTCCATGGCTGACCTCCTTGGTCTGTCAGGGTATCTCCTTGACAAAGACCATGGTATACCGAGGGTGATACAAAGTCAACTACTGAACAAAAAAAACTTCGAGATTATTTTCCGCTCCAATGGTTGACTTTGTCATACCTATTGTGTACGATACTTTGTGTCAAGTAATGAAGACCAAGGAGGTCGCTATGGAAACAGCAACGAAGAAGAAGGTATACCTAATGATTCACACCACTTGCGGGGTCGCATTTCAGATCATCCCCGACAAGGACGGCGAACCCGACTTTGAGCGTCCACTCACGGGGCGTTGGGACGTGGCTGATGAACCTGACGACGAGTACTACGACGAAGATGCCGAGCAGAACGAGAAGGATCGCCTCAAGGGTGTCTTCGAGCGTAAGGGTTGGGAACTTCTAGGGGAGATTTGGTCATGAAGCGACCCGCCCCCAAGGTGGCACGCCGACCCTGGTCGGATGCTGACCGCCTCGAGTTCGCATCGGGGAATGTCCTCAGAGCGAAGACCGTCCCGGCGAAACGCCGCCCGGGGCCATCGGCCGTCGACTGGGCTTAGCTCTTCCTGCGTGACTACGCAAATGTGTTCATGGGCCGGAAGAACTCAAGGCCCGTGTATTCTTGACTTCCATGATCCAACAACCTGACCTCAACAAGCTAGCGATGGCCGAGGCCGACGTACAGGCCCTCGACAAAGATGAACGCCTCGCCCGGATGCACGCTTTACTTGAGGAGAGTCACGCCCTGCTCGACTGGGGGATCGAGTCGATGATCACCGGAGAAGGCAAGTCGGTGGCCGGCATCGCTGTCCTCTACTCGGGCGGCAACGACTCGACCTGCCTGGCCCACATGTTCCGGGGCCGAGTCGACGTGGCCGTTCATGCAAACACCACGATCGGGATCGAAGAGACCCGTGACTTCGTGCGCAAGACCTGCCTCGACTGGGGTCTCGAGCTGCGGGAGTACTACCCGCCAGCTGGGTCGACGTATCGAGAGCTCGTTGTCGACCAAGGTTTTCCGGGGCCTGGGCATCATTGGAAGATGTATCAGCGGCTCAAGGAGCGGTGTCTTCGCCAGGCCCGTGCTCAGATTGTCTCGAACCCGCGAAAAGAACGGGTCGTCTTCCTTGCCGGCCGTCGTCGAACCGAGTCGGCCCGTCGAGCCAACGTCCCGGAGCTGAATCGAGAAGGATCAGTCGTTTGGGTCTCGCCGCTCGTTAACTGGACGAAGACTGACCTCTACACCTACCGTGACTGGGCGGGCGATGTACCGCGTAACCGAGTATCGGATCTGATTCATATGTCCGGCGAGTGCCTCTGTGGGGCCTTTGCGCACAAGGATGAACTGGCCGAGGTCGAGATGTTCTTCCCGGACGTTGCTGCTCAAATCCGGGAACTCGAAGTCGAGGTCGCTGCCGCCGGACATCCGGCGAAGATCTGCAAGTGGGGCTGGGGAGCGACGGAGAAGCTGACGCCCGAAGACATGAAGTCAGGCCCGCTTTGCTCGAGTTGCGAGTACCGACAAGAAGTCACGGAAAGCGAAGCTCCACGCCAGAAGTTCCCCATATACAACGTTGCGCGTTTTTACGATTGGGACATACCCCCCTTTGACGGTAACCAACAGTAAAAGTCCGGGCAACAGAAAGGCCCACGGCCGGCGGATTTCTCCGTCTTCCGTGGGCCTCGCCGCGTTGTGTTGGTTATGGCTCGGGCCTATTGACCCGACCTGACGATGTTTCCACACCGCCGCCATCGGTGTCAAACCGGATTGAAAAGTCCCGGCATGATCGTCGACCACGGGTGGAAGGTATCGGACTGAATGTCCCGTTTGTCGTTCTCCCACATGTTGCCCGTCTCCACGACTCGGGTGACGAGAAGGCCCTCAGTCGTCATGACATAGGCGTACGAGGCGTATGAGTACCAACCGCAGTCGTGGGTATACCACGAGTTCTCGTCGGTTAGATCCTCGTCTTCGTGAAACGTTCCGTAGCCCTTGACTGAGTTAGGAGCGTCGTCTTCGTAGAACGGGTCAATGAACGACCACGACTGATGATCGGCCGTCAGGGTCTTGACGACCTTGTCGTAGCCGTCTCGCTCGACCAGGATGGCAAGAACGCCGACCATCCGTTCGGGATAGTTATCCCAATGGGAGTAGCTTCCACGCCACCCCTCGGCGATTGTGTCGTTGTTGGCGACTGCGATGATCCCTCTAGTTGCCATAATCAGTTACCTGCTTCGGCGAGAGTGACGGCCTGACGACTTGCGAGTATTACCTCGCAGTTGGAGATCAGTTCACTTGGTGAACCGCCGATCTCACGACAGATGGCTTCAATCCTGTCGGTCGCCGCAAAGCCTTGGGCCTTGTTGTATTCGCCGGCGAGTAGAAACAAACCTAGTTCTACCGCTTCCTTGCTGAGTTGTTCAATCTTGTTCATGGTGACCTCCTTGGTCGGTGTTGGTTGTGTCGAATCCCCGAGTGATCAGTTCCCGTTAGCAGACGAGATACTCGGTCTTGCTGAGGAGATCCTGAGCGAGGATGTAGCCCTCGTTGAGTGCGTTCCAGAGGAGCTGCTTCGTCTCCTTGGGCGTTTCCTTGGGAAGACCCTCAACGGCGTCGTAAGCCTCTCTCATGAGCGCCCACATCGCCTCGGCGTGTTCCCTGTCTTTCATCGTGTAGTTGATTTCCATAGTGACCTCCTTGGTCGTTATTCCTTGACAAAAAGAATCGTACTCCCATTGACGATGGTTGTCAACCCCAAATGTCAAATAATCCCGATTATTTTTTCCGGGATTTCTTTGGGGAAATGTTTGACTTTGTCACACCCTTTTGGTACGATGATTTTTGTCAAGGAGATACCGAGACAATGACCAAGGAGGTCGCCATGGGAACAAAGCACATGACAGACAAAATGCAAGAAGCTTGGGACAACGTTGAGGAAGCGGTTGAAGACGCTCACCTGGTGGCCTTCGATGGCTGTCACAAGATCTACCTGGCCATGGATGAGGTTGAAGCCAAGTGGTTCGCTGAGAACTACAACGGCACCAACTGCGACGACCGAACATTCCGCGGCACTCCCGAGGAAATGCTCGCCATGGTTGAAGAGTGGTACAACGAGTCTTGCGCATTGAAGTTCGTACAAGCCGTCAGCCACAACGAGGAGAACCCAAACGCAGGGTATATCAGCCTCGTTGATCAAGGTCTTGAAGACGAGAACGATCCTTGCGAAGACTGCGGTTACTCAGACTGCTCAGGCGGATGCGACGACGACGATGAAGCCGAAGAAGACGACGACGACGAGTGAAAGGTGCGCACACTCTGCGGGCCAACGATCGTTCTACAACTACAACACCGACCAAGGAGGTCACTATGGATGAAAACGAAGCAATAGACAAGATCATGTCCACGGCACTCACGATGAGCGAGGTCATCGCTCTGTGGGCCGGAGCAGACGACGAAGAGATCGCCGAGTTCGACCTCGGCGACAAAGCCAAGAACCGACTCGCCATCAAGGCGGCCCACAAGGTCCGAGACTCAGTCATCAAGGGCAACTACGACGACTTCATGTTCGGCATCACCTCGCTCTGCTACGCCGGAGTATTCGGCGACGGCAGAGACAAGTGGAAGCTTCTCCCCATGGCTGCCGAGATGTCGTGGCGCATGGCCCGAGACTCATTCAAGGAAGAACTCGCCGATGTGGTTGAACGACTCATTGACGAGGTTCAGTCATGAAGTGCTCGTGCGGCGAGGACGTCGAACTCAGGCCCACCGGAACCGTCGGTTTCTCCCACTACAAGAAGGTCGCCAGGGGTGACACGATCCTGGAGTGGGTTCTGACATCAACGCCAGAGGGAGCGGTCAATGACCCTCAGTACAGTTATTGCTCTGGCACCAAGCTTCGACACAATGTGCGCGGGGTGATGGCCGAGTACCGCCGACGCGGGGTCGTGGTCTTCCGGCAGAGGCGTGGCCACTAGCGCCTGAAGCGCCAGTCACGCATGGGTCTACCCGACAGCAATGACAGGAACATTCAAGATAACGATGCAGCCGAATACCCATAGGGACGTAGCCAAGATAACCAATGGGGCCAGTAGTTCTTTGCGCTTCACGACCGATGCGATACCGAGCATAAACAAGGAAACAGCGAGCAAGGCCGTGAGCAACTGAAGCCTGTCGCTATGTCCACTTTCGTTCTCGGATACTACGAGTGACTCGGATGCTCTTTCCCAAACTTCTGCTTGCGGGACGTACAACTCATCCATATAGGGAGTGCAATCAGGGAGGTAACTCTGAGGTTGTGCAATCAAGCAGTCGTGTGCGTATACGGAGAACTCGTATGAACCATTGGCGGTTTGGAGATCATTATAGATATCGTCAGTACTGACGCCGTCGATTAGGAGTCGTACTTGTTTGTCCTTCCAAACCGTCAAGTCAGCCCTGTATTTGACTTCAGATGTGATCCACATATTGTTGGACTCGTTGAGATCTAGTTGATAAACCGAGTATGCCTCGTCGGCGGCCCCGCTGTGGAGCGAAGACTGAACTCCGGCCCAGGCCGTCGTCACCGAGATAATGCCAAGCATTGAAACGATATAGATCTCGTGAGTCAATAACTTGAGCACTTTGTTCATCAGCTGGCCTCTCGATATGCGCGAGTGTGTTTTAGCGCCTGAAATGCCAGTCACGCTCGTACTTGAGCGGCGAGTACTCACCCTCCGGCGAACTGAGATACTTCAACCATTCCCGGATCGCCTCTTCGGCGACCCAACAGCCATTCCACGTGAAGCAGTACTCAACGAAGCGTCTTGAAAACTCGACCCACTCCCGGCATCGGGGCCGCAGCAGGAAAGCTCCGGTGCAGTACCAGTCGATTTCCCGCTCAAATAGTTCTTCTTGGTCTTCATAGTTCATGTCAGTCACGCTACTCATAAGTGATCCTGCGTGACCGTTTGTCAGAGAAACCTCACACCGGATACAAAAAAGAGGCGGCCCATTTCGGGTCGCCTCTTTTCTTTCGTCGATCCGGGGATCGTTATGCGGTCTTCAACCACCGGGCTGTCGCCTCGCCGGCGAGTTCTTGCATCTTCACCACGTAGTCGTCTTCCCACTCGTAACGCTTCTCGTCGTCTTCACCATCGACCTCCCAATCAAACTTGGGTATCTCGGTCTCGGCGTCTTCCAGTGTCTTGCCGTCCTTGTGGATGGTGAAACCGGCAAAGGCGTGAGACTCTTCGGTGATCGTGGTGACGAAGAGAAGGTCGGGGAACAGGGCCGAGATGTGCCGCACGAGTTCCGATGACGGACCCCAGGCTGACTGATACTCAATGCTCGTCTCCCACTCGTCGTGGTTGATCACGTTGGTCTCGTAGTCGCCCCACTTCGTCCCCCACTCGGCGTGTGCCCATGAGTACCAATCACCGTGCCCGTACTTGAGAAGGAGCGATGCGTGCCTCTCGGCGCGTGTCTTGGCTAGTTCCTCGTCGAGAGTAAAACCGACAAAGGTGCCGGAGAGTTCTTCCGGCATCGGGTGTAGAACTTTGAGCGATGGATATCCCTCGTCAACGGCGAGTGAGATGAATCTGTCTCGGGACTCTCGCGGCCCGTGTATCGCAGTCTGTTGTAGGCAGTGGTTTGGCATGGCTAGACCTCCTTGGTCGTTTGTGTGGTGTCTGTGTCGTCGTATGGTGCGCCCATGGCTTTCTCATACTCTGAGTTGCCATCTTCGTCGTACAGGATCCCTGTGCCGTCCTCGTCGTCCAATGCGTCGATTCCGCAGTTCGGGCAGTACGCCTCATACTCGTGGTCGCAGGGGACTACTTCGCTTTCGGTCTGTGTCTTCATAGGTGACCTCCTTGGTCGGTGTTGGTTATATCTTGCTAGATGAGTGTGACGACCCCGTCAGATGACGGTGACCTCTCCCTTGGACATCTGATCGGTGATGTAGTCAATGTCTTCCTCGGAGATGTCTCCCCACGAGGCGATCTCGTCCAATGAGTCAATGATTGAGTCAAAGTCCACCGAGATGACGAGTTTGCCGTCTTCTCCGGTTTCAATCGTGAAACTGCAACCACCACTCGCCGACACTTCTCTGACACTTGCTTTTGCTGATGCTTCCATAGTGACCTCCTTGGTCATATCTTCTTGACATAAAGTATCGTATACCTTGGGTGTGTCAAAGTCAATCATTGGAGCAAGAAATATCCGGATATTTTTTTTCCCGGGAAATACCCCGAATGACTTGACTTCATCACACCCCTGTGTCATGATGAATGTGTCAAGGAAATACCTTGACAGACCAAGGAGGTCAAGCCATGAGAAACACAATCACCATCACATTTGATTCAGACCGAGAACTCACCGATGACGAAGTCGCCGCCCTAATGAACGCGGTCGCCGTTCAGGTTGAAGAGCCGCAGGTTGAGAACGAAGACCCCACGAACATGTCAAGCCACGTCGATGCCACCTACGGAACGAAGTTGCTCAAGATTGACCACTGGTCAAGTGAGACCCCCTGGACTGTCACCACATCGCTTCATGGTGAGTGACTTGACCTGACCGGCGGGTTAGTCGCCGACCATCCCCATCAGGAGGTCGGCGACGACGGAGCCGGAACGACCCGAGTCCTCGCCGCCGTCGGTCGCTGACTTGACGACGCTCCTTTTCGACTCGACGAGTTCGTGGACGCGCTCGTCGATGGTGCCGGAGGCGAGGACGTGCCACGCCGTGACTGATCCTTCCTGGCCCATCCGGTGACACCGAGCGACGACCTGATCGACATCTGCGGGCGTCCAGGGCTCTTCGACGAAGATGACGTCCTGCGACGCTGTCAGAGTGTGGCCGGTCGATGCTGCCATGATCGACAACACGATCACTGGGGCCTTCTCGACCGAGAGCTCCTGGAAGTCACGCTTGGCTGACTCGACTTCTTCCGGCGACATCTGGCCCTGAATCTTCAAGCCGCCGAAACGTTCGGCCAGCTCGTCGACGATGTCCCGGTGGTGGGCCGCAAGGACGACCTTTCGACCGGACTCGACCATCTCTTCGACCATTTCCTCGATTGCCGGGATCTTCGCCTTCGCCGCCAAACGTCTCAACGCGCTGACCCGGACAAGATGCTCGTTCGCCTCAGCAGCGAACCGCGCCCGTACTGCTGCGTGACCTGCGGGTTTGCCGAGCTCTCGAGCTATCTCAGCAGCTCGATTAGCGGCGTACTCGACGATGTCTTCTTCGGCCTTCCGGTAGTCGAGCATCACCTTCGAGTCCGGCGGAACGAGCCGCACCGCTGTTTCGACCGGGGCCAGCTCCGGCATCACGTCGTTTTTCGTTCTTCTGACGTAACAAATCGACCGCAGCTTCTCGTTCAGCTCCGGGAGATTGGCGGCCCCGTCGAGATGCCATTGCCCCCAACGGTCACGGAAGGCGTTGCAGTAACGCTTGTAGAAGGCCCACCGGCCACCGAAGTCGTCGATGCGGCCCAATATCTCGAGCTGCGAAGCGTATTCAGCTGGCTTGTTCGTGATTGGAGTCCCGGTCAGGCAGAGAACCAGGCCCGGAGCTCGACGTGCGACCTTGATCGCAGCCTTCGTTCGAGCAGCGTCGTAGTTCTTCGCTGCGTGACTCTCGTCGAAGATGTAGCTGGGGAAGCCGGAGAGCAGCTCGGCGTGGGAGCTGAGGTTGGGCCACCCGACAATCACGAGGTCGATTCCGTCGAGTGATCCCGGGTCTTTCCGGCCTTGGATCACCTTCCACGTCTTACCCGGAAGCCATTTGTCGAGTTCTCGGCCCCAGTTGAGTACAAGCGTTGCCGGACAGACCACGACCGCTGGCCACGAAGTCACGCCCTGCTGCGCTGCCGCTTCAAGGGCCACGAGCGATTGGATCGTCTTCCCGGTTCCCATGTCGTCAGCGAGGAACGCTCGCCGGGCTTCGACGACGTACTTGATGCCGGCCCGCTGGAAGTTCTTCAGCTGGCCGCCGATGCCGGGGACTTCAATGTCAGCATCAAGCGCTCTTGAAGCGTCAATCGACTCCTTCTGCCGGCGTGATGCTGCATCAGCGAGCTCTTCGACAGCTGGCTCAGCGTCGAAACCAAAACGTGCGCACAAATCTCGAACATGAGTCACGGCCGATAGCGGGGCCGAGAAGACACGGGCCTTCTTATCCCACGTCACCCCCGGAGTTTTTCGAGCAGCTTCAGCTATCAGCTGGTCGTACCCGAACTCAATCAGCAGCTTCTTCCCGGAAATGCGCAGCCTTTTCTTCCCCGCCGTGACTCCGCCGGCCAGCGGGATCGGCAAGTTGAAAGTCATGACTTCCGGGGACACCCAGAATGAGCAGTCACGGGCGAAGGCCCGCGCTTCGGCCAGGCTCTCCATCGGAAGCCGCCAGACCCGTGCGATCTTGTCCCAGCGAGCTCCGTGCATGGCCTTCACTGTGGCCACTTGGTCAGCGTCGTAGGGGAAGTCCAGGACGAGGTGATCGTCGGCCAGGATCAACTGACTGCCCCCCGACTGTACGATCCTCGCCACGGGCCAATCGTAACGCCCGTACCGCGCAGGCGTCAAACCGACGTGAACCGCCGGCCCGGCCGACTACTCGGCGCAAGCCTCGCAGCCGAAGCCTTCGGGATCGGTCACCTTGTCGGCATCGTCTACCAAGTAGATCGTTGCACAGTCAAGGCATCGGACACATTCGCAATAGTCCACGGGCGCTTCGCATACTTCGCACATCTCGGTGTTGGTTTTGTCCATGTCGGACCTCCTTGGCCATATCAAGGCGTTTCCTTGACATATTCATCATGCCGCAGGGGTGTGACAGGGTCAAGTCATGCGGTCGAAAAATATCTAGAAGATTCCCCGCTTTAATGTTTGACTTTGACACACCCAATGTGTAGAGTGGTTTGTGTCAAGGAAATAGAAGCCACAAGGAGGCCCACTATGAGCATAGAAACCACCACCATCAACCCATGGAGCAACCGAGACGATGAGGTCGCCCGTTGGCACTTCACCGATGAGGACGCCAAGGCCGTTCTACAGGAATGGATCGCACCCGCCACCGTCTCAGTACGCACCTTTGAGGGTCGTGGCTCAGAGGGCGATCTAGTGGCCATTGACTTCGGATATGTCGTCATCAACGAGGGCGATCAGATGCGTCGCCTTGAACTCCGCACGGTGAGTCATGTGTGGATCGCCACCGACGAGGAACTCCCCACCGACGTCCTGGCCTGGATCAAGACCACGGTGGCCTTCAACGAGACCGACGAGGACGCCGACGACTTGTTCTCGGTGTGGGTTGAGGGTTGTAGTCATGACGGCTATCTCAGCAAGACGAAAGCATTTGCACTTGCTCAGGAGTTTGCGGCAGAGGGATACAAAAATGTCGAAGTTCGCAACGAGACCACCTTCACTATCTCCTGAACTTGACACGGCACGCCGTTAGGCGTCAGACTGATCTAGTCAATGAATACCAACGACCAAGGAGGTCACCTATGAATGATTACAAACCGATAACTAACAACGACCGCGCAGATCGTGCCGGACGGTTGATTACGGCCTACGAGCCCGGATCTGCCGATCTTTCGGACGAGTCAGTCGTGGGCGATCTGATCGCCGACATCATGCACTTCTGCGACAAGTGGGCACTGGACTTTGAGACGGCGCTTGCGTCGGCCCACAACCATCACGACGAAGAGGTGAACGATGAAGCCTTTAAGTGAGTACGAAGTGAACTGGACGATGCTCTACGACGCCGAGAGTGCCGAGGACGCCGTCAGGCAGGCCCTCGCTCACTTTGCCGAGATCGCAGCTGATCCCTCGCAAGGCCCGAACATCTTCGTCGTCAGTGCGCCGGCGAGCGTCCGTTACATCTTTGCGGACGCAGCATTAGTCGAAAATACAGAAACCGAATAAACAACAACAACGACCAAGGAGGTCATTATGTGGATAGCAACTCAAGACGGATATTTCAGTGCGGTACAACACCGCGACAAGCCCGACACGCTCATGGTGCGCGCACGGGACTCTAAAGACCTACAACACATCAGAGATTGGGGCTACGACACGGGCCGGATCATTGCGATGACCAATGCCGACTATCCGTATCGCATCATCATCAAGAAGGACGAATGGGCGCGGTATCTCGTTAATGCCACCACCGCCATTGACTACGTCAACTTCAAGAGCCGTATCCACGAGGTCGACCGACCCCGTGGGGACATCTACCTCAAGGTGTGGCGCGAGCTTCTTCATATTGAGGACGACGATTGGGATCGTGAACTCGTTGCAGTCGTTGCGGCTGACGAGGACGCTCGGTGAAGCCGGCATCTCACACCTTCTACGTCGCCGTCAGCGTCCACACGGACGAGGCCGGCGATGTTGTTGGTTTCGACCAAGAGTGGGGCGGGTCGTATTCCGACTCCATAACCGACGATGGCGATCAGGTTGATGTGGCCGACGACAATGTTCAGGCGGCCATGGCCTTCGTTGAGACCCTGGGAGTCATAGAGCAATGAGCGACAGCCGCTGGCCGTCACGCCACGAGGCCGACATTTGGGACGAGCTCGTCTTGGCCATTTCTCGACTTGACGACGTCATCAGCCAGTCTTCCGGGTTCCGGGGCCGTCGAAAGGCCAGGCGGCAACGCCGTGACTGGCCAGAGTTCTGGGATGCGGTCGACGAACTGACGTCGCTGCTGACCCGGAAGCAGCCCTCGGCCTTAGAAAAGAATGGCCCTCGAACCTAGAAAAGCTTCGGAGTGTCAGTCACGGACTTCAACGAGCCGGCCTCGGCACACGCCCAGTGGGCATACGCAAGCGGTGGGCCTGGATTCCGAGCTGCGGTCGACCCATTCTTCATCCAGCACGTCACACGTTTGGCGGAGCCGGAAGCTGATGGATCAAGACCCTCGCCGCAGAACTCGCACCTATACGGGGAGTCACGGAAAAGGGCCACGGATCGAATATACGACCCGTGGCCCTTTCTCGTCAACCTATTCGGCCGGCTAGTCCCGTCGCCCTAATCCGGAGATCCAGGAGACTGTCGGCCACCTCAGAAGCCGCAACGACCTGATGGCCCGCGGTGGCGGCAAGTAGCTCGTCAATGCCGGCCACGAGTTGGGCCACGGCGAGGCGGAGTTCGTCCTCTGCTTCGTCCATCACCTGAGCGATCTCTGTGGCGTTCACTAACTCACGACCAATGCGGTCAGATCAACGTTGGCCTCGATGCGATGGTTCGTCCTAATGCGATCAACAATGTCAATCGGCATCGGGAGCGATCGGAGTTCTTTGATCTTGTCCACGATCACCGATGTTAGTTGGTCGCCGATCAGGAGACCAAGAAATGCGTCCCATCCGTCGTTGTTACTTATGTCAATGACCGACAGACCGTCGAAGATCAGTCCGGTCCGATTATGAGACGGCCCGTACTTCAACATCTCAACGATCATGTTGTCGCCGACCGGTTCGCGCACCGAGCGTTCTGCGCGGTCTTCATCGGAGCCGACGATGTCAGTCCAGACCATCGCTGTGTCGGACGTGGGTCGGTAAGAGAACGTGAGTCTTACATTGTGCGCGTTCATCTCAACCCACCTGCATGAGTTCGTTGCAACGGCCACAGTAGTAAGCATCGCCGAGGAATGAGTCCTCGTCGTACTCGTGATCCCATTCTTCGATGGGGTGTGGGCAACCGCCTGCGGCGATGCGGTCGGCTTCGGCCTTCACATCTGCTTCGTGCATGGCCTTCGCCTCGGCGACAGTCAGACGACGAAACTCGCCGTTGATCATTGCCGACATATTTGACATTCCTTCTTGTTTGGTTTCCATATTGACCTCCTTGGTCATTCGTTGTTGAGAGTAGAACGATCAGTAGTGCGCAAGGTGTGCGCACCCCGTCATGCGACGGTGGTGACTTCCATCCAGCCCGGTCCGTTGCCTTCAGGGTCGGCCATCAAGATCGCCGCCGTGCCATCGGTGAACACGATGACGGTGGTCTCGTCCTCATCGCAGTACCAACCGAAGTCTTCTTCGATTTGGCCTTTGTCCAAGTAAGCGACGTGCTTAATGGTTTTGCCGACGAGTCCGGCGAAGTAGTGCTTCTGCGCTGTTTTGCTCATGGTGACCTCCTTGGTCTGTCTCGGTGTTTCCTTGACAAACACATCATGACACATGGGTATGACATAGTCAAGTCAATCGGCCAAAAAGATTTCTGAAAATAATCCTTGACAGGCGCACACTTCTGAGTCATAGTATCGTTATCATCTTGACAGGAAGTGAGTCGGAACAACTCTGACACACCCCCCTGGCACTATGAGTAAGTAACCCAAACGACCAAGGAGGTCAACCATGAAAACAACCCATGAAACCCAAATACAGTCAGTATCCACCGAGCTCGCCAAGTATGCGGCCCAAGCTCTCGTCCTCGCTCGCATCGCCGAGAAGGATGCCAAGGCCGCCGCAAAGCGCGCCCAGGACGATGCCATTGAAGCCTTCAAGGCCGCCGGCATCGTCAAGGTTGAACTTGCCGACGAGACCCAAGTGACTCTCGTTGAGTCAGACGGCCGATTGAGCGTCGACGCAGAAGTCCTCGCCGAACTCGTGCCGAGCAAGGTGTACGACAACCTCACCAAGAAGTCCGTTGATCTTGACGCCTTCAAGGGTGCTGTTGAGTCGGGCTACATCTCGCAGGACATCGCAGACAAGGCCTCAAGCCTCGTCCCGGTCGCCGCGAGCATCAAGGTGACACCGAAGCCCAAAAAGCCCTCGGTCAAGAAATAAGCGGTTTCGGGGTCGGAGTGCGCACACTTCGACCCCGACCGATCGTTCTATAAATATCGGGAATAAAGACTTGACAGTCTCACACCCGTGTGTCATACTGAGTTAGTCAAGTAAACAACGCCAAGGAGGCAACTATGGGATTAGACCAAACACTTACAGTAACCAAGTATCAGAGCATCGCCCGATGGAACAAGGACGACGAGAACAACGCGGCCCGAAGCATCATTAGCTTCGCCGGAGCCGACGAGTTCATCACCCCGGATCCGAACGGCTACACCATGACCGAAGTCAAGATCAGTGTCGCTCAGTGGCGCAAGGCCAATCAAATACACGGTTGGTTCGTTCAGAACATTCAGAACGGCGACGACGACTGCCGCGAGTACTACGTTGAACGTACGCAACTCGCAGAACTTGCGTCGCTCTGTCAGTCCGCATTAGACAACCGCGACAACGCCGGCGAGATCTTGCCACCCGTCGATGGTTTCTTCTTCGGTTCGGGCAACTTTGATGAGTGGTACTACGAGCAACTCTCGTGGACTGCCGAGACCATCACCCGTCTCCTCAACACCGTCCCTGAGGACTGGAGTTTCTCCTACTCGTCATCTTGGTGACGATCGTCAGGTCGGCCCGTGCATCGGGCTTGGGCCGACTTGACAACCATCTAGTTATCACATACCATTGACATAAACAACGACCAAGGAGGTCAGCTATGAAAACATCAGAACTACCCAAGTGCTGGAAGTACGCACAAGACGCATTGGAGTCGGGCATCGACCGTCTCCTACTTTTCGGGCCACCAGGAACCGGCAAAACATTCGCCGGCCTGACATTCGGCAATGTCCGCAACGGAGCATGGAAGGTCAACTGCACGGAGGATATGACATCCGCCGACGTGACCGGACACTGGCTCCCCACCGGCGACGGTGTGTGGGCTTGGCGCGACGGCGGTGCGACCAATGCACTCCGCAACGGTGGCCGGCTCATCCTGGACGAAGTTGACAAGGCATCAGGCGATGTCCTTGCGACCCTCCTCGCCGTCACCGACAGTGACGACTCAATCGCCCTTGACCACCCCGGTCTGAACGGCAACGTTGTCGCATCGGCGGGGTACAGCGTCGTCTGTACGACCAATGCCGAGGACATGGACGAACTGCCCGAAGCCCTCGTGGATCGCTTCCCCGTCCGTATCAGGATCAACGAACCTCACCCCGACGCTCTCCTGCGTCTGTCGCCAAACTTACGCGACTACGCACGGCGTGCCGCCGACCTCGGTGAACGTCGTATCTCACTCCGTCAGTTCATGGCTTTCGACAAGTTGACCAAGTCGCTCGGCGATCAGGTCTATGCGGCCGAGATGGTATTCGGCGAGAAACTTGCTCAGGCCGTACTTGATGCGATCGCCATTGACACGGTGATCAAGTGAGTACGCCGACCATAGTCATGCCCGACCTGTTGGGCCGCGATGATGCGGAACACGGGTCGTGGGATGTCAATGAGGTCTCACTCGCTCCCGGTCAGTCGTGGACGAATGTCACCGAACGCAAGATACAAGTGCCGAAGGGCGACAATGCCCTGGAGCGTTGTATTCGTGCGCACGAGATGATGCACGCCAAGGTCTCGCCCGTTGCCGAGGACACGAGAGTGTGGCTCGCCAGGGGTCGCGCACCAATGGCCGCCTTCGTCGCTGCTGAGGAGTTCCGCGTGAACACCCTCTGCAAGCGCGCAGGCTTCGACATGGCCAGTGTCGCCGATGGTACAGAGAAGCCCGGCGGTGAGTATCTCGCCGAGAACGATCGGTGGGCCGATGCGGTCTACGCCGCGGTCGCCTCCGGTAACACAGGACGCATCACGGAGTTCCTTAAGGGCGTACGTAAGCACAAGCCTGAATGGGCCAAGACACTCCGTACCCTCAACGACAATCTGGTCAAGTGGATCAACAACGTCCCCTCGGTCAAGCTTGCCGACACATCGGTGCATGAACTCGCAGGAGTCGCCCCTTGGGGATACTCGTATACCGAGGCCATCGCCGTCATGATCGAACAGATCGCCAACCCACCCGCACCGCCGGCCGACGATCCTCACGAGGACGACACCGAGGAGCAGGATGCCGGCGAGGCTCAGGCATCGCCCAAGAAACCTGAACCACCAAAGGCTGAGGAGATCAAGGGCATGAAGCCCTCCGATGCCGGGGCGTGGTGGGATGACCTCCGTGTCGCCCGTCTGCCGTTGACCAAGCCAGCACCAGGCGGTCTCGGTCGCAAACGAAAGGCATCCAACATCGGCACATCGCCAAGGCGGATGTCTCGGATGCTGACCGACCCTGATCGCAAGGTATTCGACACCACCAGGAAAACTGTCGGTGGCGTTGTGCTCATTGACGGTTCGGCATCCATGCAGTTCTCTCAGGAGGACATCAAGTCAATCCTTGAGTCCGCACCCGGCTGTACCGTCGCCGTGTATTGCTCCAACAGCAACGACAGAGTCAGGCCAAACCTGCTCGTCATCGCCGACAAGGGCAAGATGGTCGCCGAGATGCCCGAACGAGTTCAGGGCAACGGCGTCGATGGTCCTGCCGCGCGTTGGGCCATTGAACAACGTCAGAGTCGCAAGGCTCCTGTCGTTTGGATCACCGATGGTCTCGTCCACGGGCCGAGCCAACGGTACAAGGACTCACAGGGCATTGAATGTGCCAAGCTCGCAATCACCAACGGCATCATTATGCGACCGAATGTTGAGTCAGCGATCACGATGCTCAAGGAACTGCGCAAGGGCAGGAAGCCAAAACGTTGGTATCCGCCGGTGTGGCGACGTTCGTGGGCTAGTGCCTATGGCAAGGAGTTGCGCACGGTGACTCTCCCCGGGGAACGCGACAAGCATTACCGCTGAAAGATCTCGCAGCCCTATCTGCGGGATGAGCCGGTCTTGACCAATGGTCGAGGCCGGCTCTCTTGCTATTTCTTGGCCCGCTGTTGGTCGGCCACATACCTCGAGCCGGCGATAAGGAACAACACCGGGGGCATCAGGCACCAGGCAATGCCGGAGGCCTGGTCGTAACCGAGCGTGTGGGCCGTGAAGCCAACGGAGTGCAGGATGCCCACGACGATCATCAAGGCCCACGAACACCACGAGATGAATAGAGCGAGAGTCACGGCAGGCATCAGCGCGATACCTTCCGGTTCTTCGCTGCCGACATGGCGGCCCTAACCTTCTCGACGTTCAGCTTTGCGCGCTGCTTCCGGCGCTTCTCGAGGTGGGCCTCGTGCCTCGACTCTTCCGGGGCATCCGGCGCAATCTGATGTACGCGCTGCCTCGACATCTCGAACTTGTCAGCGATCTCGGCGAGAGTCACGCCCTGAGCGCGCATCCTGCGGATCTCTTCGTTCCGTGACTCCTTGCCCTTCGGCCCCGGCAGAAGCCTGTCCCATGTCCATCCGGGGATGCGTGACAGCTCGCGGATGCGGCGTTCGTCGAGTAGGCCCTTCCGGTAGCGGGATCGAGCGTATGCCACAAACGTCCCGACGTTGGCCGTCCGGCCGTCACGCAGGCGGATCGTTGACCCCGCCGGAGCCATCGGGCTTCCGTTCTTGTCGGCCCAAGCTTTGATGCCTTCGACGTTGGTTGCCCATCGGGCGTCGTAATGGTGGCTCTCGGTTGTCATGTCGTTCCCTCTCACCCTTCGGGGTGTCTAGTTGTCACCGACATACTAGCCACCTGAACGGAGGAACGGCAAAGCCCCGACCGATGAAGGTCGGGGCTCGGTTCCGGTGGCCTCTCGGCGAGCTCAGTACTCGGCGATCGGGCCGTGTTTCGTTCGGGAGTAACAGGCCTCGTGGTAGTTGCCGTATTGGTACTCGCCACCGACGGCGAGGTGGTCAACCCTGACCTCTGCGTCAAGGTAGATCTGCTCGCCGCACTCGTCGCACTCGTAGCCTGCGCACTCGGCGCAAGCCCAACCGTCGACCGTGGCCTCTTCGTCGTCCCGATCTGCCGGAATCCGGTTTACGAAACGACCCAAGCCGAAAGCGGTGGACTCACCGCACCAAATGCACGGATCTTTGACTGTCTTTGTCGTTGCTTCCATAATGACCTCCTTGGTCGTTGTTGATAATGAGATTGTGCCGCGAGGGTGTGGCGCAGTTGCCGACACCCCCGCTTTCGTTCCGATCAGACTGCGTTGGCGATCATGTCCAAGTAGCCCATGAGGACGTCCTCAAGTTCGTACTTGTCTCGCGGGAACGCCTTCTGTGCGTCAGCCTTGAGTGTGTCCGCATACTCGTCCCAGTTGGCCCGATTGCCGACTGAGGGGAAGTACTTGTTTGGCCCGCCGTCGCCGTCGTTCGAGACCTCAAGGATCGCCACGCCGTCTCGGTAGAGCAGTGCGTCCCAGAACGCACCATCGTCGGTCAGGTCGGACTTCAGGATCACGAGGGCGTACTTGCGGACAGGTTCAATGTCGTCCGGCACACAGGTGTGTGTGCCGTCCTTGACGCACCATTGTGGGTACTCGCAAATGGCGACTACTCGCTCCGAGAGTTCGGGTGTGGGGTGGACTAGCTTCGTTGATGTTTTCATGGCGACCTCCTTGGTCATTGTTGGTATATATCTGTAACGATCGTTTACTGCCGAAGTGTGCGGCCCGTTCAGCAGAACTCGCCCGAACCGTTGAGGACGAGCTCGGTGACGGCTACGCCGAAGTAGTCGGCGATCTCCGACTCCTTGAGGTCAGTACCGACTCCGGAGAGATACTCCCACGCCTTATTGGCGACCGCTTTACGTGCGCCCTCCTCGGTGTCGGCCACAGCCATCACTTCGTACTTGGTTTGGATAACTGCTACGAAAACCTTGATTTCATTGGTCTTTTTCATAGTGACCTCCTTGGTCGTGTCTCGGCGTTTCCTTGACATAATCCATCGTACACCTTAGGGGTATGAGAGTCAACTATTGGAGCGTCGAATCTTTTTGGCCGATTGACTTGACTCTGACACACCCCTGTGTCATGATGGTCTCTGTCAAGGAGAAATAAGAAACTTTCAGAACCTGCGCACACTTTGGTAGGAACTGATCGTTCTACTCTCAACAGTAAGAAACGACCAAGGAGGTCATTATGGAAACATCAGTGAAGGTTTACAGGTTCAGGGAAGGCCGCGACGGCTACGGCAACACTTATTGTGTCCTACTGCCGGTCGTTGACTACGGCGACGAGTACGACTTGATTTTCAAGTCACTTGATCAGGCTCGTCAGTGGTGCTTAGACAATGGCCACGGATTCCTAGATCCAGACGAATGACAGGGCCGTCGGCAGAGTCAAGAAACAAATACTTGACTCTGCCACACCCATATGTCATGATGTACTTGTCAACGAAACAGCCCCAAGGAGGCCAACTATGAACACCGAAACCAACCAACCGAATACAGAACACTACGAAGAGATGGAAGACATTATGTCCGACATCTTGGACCGATATATTGTCGACAACCTTGAAGGTATGAGCGAAGCAATCGCCGCGGCCCGACTCTTCATTGACGCCATGCCGGACACATTGGGGGGCAACCTTCACGACAACCTGTGCGACGGCTGGATCGCCAAACTTGACAGCATTGAGGAAGCGATCTAACTCTGTCACACCCCCCTGTCAAGATACAACTGTCAAAGAAACAAGCCCCAAGGAGGCCAACTATGAAAACACAAACCCAATACCAACCACACAACGCAGACGATCTAGACGAGGGCTGGGACGCTGTCGCCGAGTACGCCGAGTACGCCCACCTCGCCGCCTTCGATGGCTGTCACAAGATCTACCTCGCCATGGACGAGGAGCAGGCGAACTGGTTCCGTGCCAACTACAACGGAGTCCACTGCGACGACCGCACCGTTGAGGTGGACACCGAAGACCTCGCCACCGTGGTTCGTGAGTGGTGGGCCGAGTCCTGCGGACTCCGGTTCGTGAACGCAGTGTTCACCAACGTCGCCAACCCAAACGCAGGTTATGTCAGCCTCATCAACCAATGGGCGAACGGGAGCGAGGACGACGACGATGACGACGACGAAGCCACTATGGAGATGTTCTACGACGAGATCGCTGATCGGTTGAACGACAAGGACGAGGTCTGCTGACCGATCCGAATAATCCACGGAATACGACGCACACTTTCGTGCGGCCCGATCGTTATAGACACAACAACTAAGCCCCAAGGAGGCCAACTATGAAGACCAAATACGAAGTCATCGACAAGAACACCACCTACAAGCCGAACGATGCGATCCACACCGAGATCCGCCTCTACGAGTCCGCCGGCGAGCATGGCCCACACCGAGTCAAGGTCACCATTACCAAGAACCACTACGAGCATCAGTCAGATGTGACCGTGTCGGCGTGGAGCGGTTCAGATGGTTGGCTCATGATCGCCAAGCACGACCTCAAGTTCTACGCCGCGTCAAGGGCATGGACGAAGTTCCACGAGAGTAACGAGGATCTATTTGTAATGACGACAGATTCCATGTTTCGGATCGCCGAGAAGTTTCTCGTCGTCTGACTTGACTCTGTCACACCCATCTGTCATAATGAATCTGTCAACGAAATAGCCCCAAGGAGGCAACCATGAGAAAACTCACCAACAACCAAGCAAAAATACTTCTAGGCCGAGGCTTCGACCGCAAGGGCCGCGAATGTTCCGCACGAGTCATCGCCGAGCAGATCGGCATGATGAACACCCTCGCTCTATGTGGTGGCCAGATGTCCGCCATCATGGGCGAACCGGATCCGGACGTCGTCGGTACCTACATCGTCGGTCTAATGATGTTCACTACACCCACCCGTGCCATCGAGGTCATCCTTGACTTTGACGACACCTACAGTGTCCGCACCCTTCGCCTCGTCACCAACGGCAAGAACAAGGGCCAGGTCGTCGTTATGAACGAGATCTCGGATGTCTACTGTTTCCAACTCGCCGAGGTCTGCTTCTCCGCAGAACGCTCCTTCTTGTTCCCTCTTGAGACCGAAGGGTCGGTGTCGGCATGAGTTGGGTCGTGAGTCGGGACGGCAAGGACATCAGTACCCACGAGACGCACGCAGATGCCTTTGGGGCACTCCACCGCCTTCAGCCGCACAGCGTCCACCACGCGACCACCTACGAAGGGTGGAGCATCTACCTCCGGCAGACAACGCCGAAGAAGGCCCGAGCTAGTCGCTGACGATTTGACTTTGTCACACCCCTGTGCCATAATGAATCTGTCAACAAGTTACGACCAAGGAGGTCACTATGAAAACAACTACCAAGCGAGTGTGCCCAGAATGTAAAGGTCATGGCGGCGTGTGGGCCGGCCACGGCGATGCGACGCAGTGCGACGTGTGCGATGGTTGGGGAAGCCTGCCCGTAAATGTCTGCCCCGAATGTGAGCGAGCCTTCAATATGGCCGACGATGTCGACGCCCAGGAATGGCTCTATGGCCACGACTGCGAAGCTTGACAAATAAGTCCGGGAAGTCGCGCACACATTGCGCACACCCGATCGTTCTATAAACAACAGCAACACAATGACCAAGGAGGTCTGCCATGGAAACATCAGCGAAGGTAAAGGTATACAGATTCATCTACAGCCCTGACGGCAGGTGCGCCGAAATGACCAGTGGGTCATGGGCACTACAGGACACGAAGACCGGCGAGCTTCTCACGTACAACACGCTCGGCCCTGTCCGTTTCTTCTCATTGGAGAACGCCCGCGAGTGGTGCTTGGAGCAGGGACACGGGTTCCTCGATCCCGACAACTGATCGGATCCGGTGGCGGGGTCAAGGTAAGACTTGACTCCGTCACACCCATGTAGTACAGTTATTTTTGTCAAGGAAATACAAGCCCCAAGGAGGCCGACTATGAAGATCAACCACGAAACAAGAACACTCACACTAGGCAAGACAAGTTGCCGAAACTGCCGCGAAGGTAGTGTCCCCACCAAGGTGGACTGCCCCAAGTGCCTCGGTACCGGAAACGGCCCACGAGGCGGTCGCAGGACTTGCCGTCCTTGCCACGGTTTCGGAACCAAGTACAACCAGGACGTGCGCGAGGTCTGCCCGACTTGCCACGGCGATTGGGAGTTCGCCGCAGACGAGAACATCTGCACCTACATCAACAACTCCGAATGGGTTGACTTCGTGAACTGGGATGTCCAACGATTCCACGGGATGTCGTACAACATTTGGCAGATGAATATCGGTGTCGGTGCCTCGATCTATACCTGCGTCGACTACGGGCGTGCGATGAAAGACATGAGCGACTCTGAAATCATGGAGGCGGTACTTGAGTCCATTCGGAGCACGCAGGCGATCAACGTCGTGCGTCGGGCCGACATGAAACTCTGCGATCGCGTCGTCATTGCTGTTACCGAAAACGGTTACGCACCTATGCCCGTGTGGGATGGAAGTTGGGTGGCGGCATGAGCACACTTGAAGTCTCGATTGTTAAGAATGTGCGATTCCTTACCGAAGAACATTCGGGCGAGGGACGTTTCCGTGCCGACATGCACACGACATCGTCGGACCGTTGGGTCATCTCGTACGAGTGGTTCTACCAATGGAGCATGGTGGACTCGAAGACCGAGGTCTTCACATCTGCTGAGGAGTGCCTCTCGTGGTTGCGTACCGCACCGTACAAATATCTGTCATCGTTCGCCCTCAGGGCGGCCGATGCGCTCGCTGAGGCATTGCCTTGATCGGTGCGTACATGGTCGTCCATGGCCGAATGACGGACGTCGTCTACTTCGGGCCGTTCGCAACGCTGGAGGAAACCTGGGCGTGGCTAGATGCCCACCCTCGCGTTCAGCGAAGGATCACCCACCTCATCTCGCCGGACACGCCGGCAGAAGAAATGTGGTTCATGCCAAACGCTTGACAAGCACATGGATCACGCATTACACTCAACACATCGCGTCACACGACACGACACACATAATGACCAAGGAGGTCAGCTATGAAACAACCAAGCCAAGCCCGGAAGGGCACAAATACACGAGCACTCCTCGAAGTGATTCGCGACAACTCACTCGGCCTGATCTGGCAGGACAAGGGACTCACGCTTTCGTGGATCGCTGAAGTCGTCTTGACTCAGGCCGGTTTCACCGATGCCGAGATCGCCTCGCTCTTCGGAGGCAAGACCACACCGAAGGTCGCACCAAAGGCCACCAAGCCGGCGAAGAATACCGTGCGCCGAGTCAACAACGGACAGTCCTGGACTAGGGACGAAGACGACTCCATCGTGAAGATGTGGGCACAGGGACTCACCGCGGCGAAAATCGCCAAGGAGCTCAAGCGCACCGACGGTTCAATCAACCTGCGCGTGCATCTGCTCCGCAAGCAACGTGGCGACAAGGTCGTACAGTTGCGCCGGCCCGACACTCGTCTCCGTTTCTCGAAGAAATAACTAGGGCGGGTTGCCGCGGGTACGGGAGGGGCGCTAGACACTCTCCCGTACCAACCTAGGCGCGCCGAAATGCCGAGGCTAAGCACCGTCAATAAAGACAGGGGCCTGCTTCAAGTCGCACCAATACCCGAAACTCACCCGGAAACGATGGGGGGAGGGGGGGTGTAAGACCTTCTACCAAGTACAAAATCTCTTACTCCTACAGAGTTTAGAGATCTCTACCAAATATCTAACTCCTACGGAGAAGAACTATGCTGCCGTTGGCCTCGCCGCGACGGAAGGGATACCTATGTCTGAAAATGAAACACCCAACAACCCCACGACCCCGGAGATCAACGAAGTCTTTGACCTTTGGATAGAACTCCTACGGCCTGGTTCGCACGTAAAGCCGAGGCTCGACACCAAACGCACCACGCTCATCAAGCGGGCCGTCCGGGACTACGGTGCCGAGACATGCAAGGACGCCGTGCGCGGTTGCTCAGTCTCCGAGTTCCACCTAGGGAAGAACCCACGGGGCAAGGTCTACACGGACATCGAGCTAATCCTTCGGGATAGCCGACACATTGAACAGTTCGCTACCGCGTGGCACGAGCATCTTGAATCCGACGGTCAAGCAACGAGTGCGGCCCGCGAAGGCGATGCCTGGTGAACCGTACGGAGCTGGTCAGGCTCGTCGACATCTACCGCGCCGCTTGGCCAACCCGTGACTCTTCGGATCGTCAGGAGGCCGCCGCGATGCGGACCTGGTGGCGTTACCTCCAGGATCTTGATTATGCCGATGTCGTCAAGGAGCTTGACTCCCACGTCGTCCGGGGCGGCTGGCCACCACGGGTCGGTGAACTTCGCCGAGCTGTTGTTCTTAAAGGCGAGAAGTTTGAGACGCCGGCCGAAGCCTGGGCATCGGTCCAGGAACGCTTGCGGGCCGTCGAGACCGGGACGGAATGGAATGAGCTGTCTGTTGAAGCTGCGTCAGCGATGCGCCGAGCCGGCATGGACGGAAGGTCACGCCCGGACGAGAAGTCGTTCAAGGCCGCCTTCGAGGAACTGTGTATTGAACGCGACGAGATGATCCTCGAAGTCGTCGACCCCGAACCATTTGGAGAAGTGCCTAAGTGAGCCTTGACCCAGTATCAGATTTCCTCGCACGGTTATCCGGCGTTCATAAGGCCGGCGCAAAGAACGAATGGGCTGCTAAGTGCCCATGCCGGGCCGATGATAAGAACCCATCGCTCTCGGTCGGTGTCGGTTCGCAAGGTCAGGTTCTTGTTACGTGCCATCGCGGCACACCGTGCGACCTCGACGAGATTTGTAAAGCGGTAGGCATCGAAGCGACCGAGCTATGGCCGGACGACGCTGACCGGGCAACCCCGATCCCGCGCCCAAAGAAGAACACCGACGACAAAACGAAGGGTCACGCATTGACGCAGCCAAAGAAGAAGTCAGGCCCAGGCGAGCTAGTCATGACGTACCCGTACACCGACCCCGACGGCACGCTCGTCATGGAGGTGCTCCGGTACCGGACGGAAGAAGGCGGGAAGACGTTCCGGCAACGGTGCCCCGACGGTAACGGCGGCTGGACATGGTCGACATCGCATCTTGAAGAACGGCCCCTCTATCGGTTACCCGAGGTGATGGCGGCCGTCTCGGCTGGAGAACCGGTCTGGGTTGTCGAGGGCGAGAAGGATGCCGATGCACTTGCCGACCTGGGTCACGCGGCGACATGTAACCCGATGGGTGCCGATAATGGAATGGGCAACAAGTGGAGGCCCGAGCACACCCGGTGGCTCGCCGGCTCGAAGATCTGGGTCATCGCCGACCGGGATGATCCCGGGATGCTCCACGCCGCGTATGTTGCCGGTCAGCTGGAAGAAGCGGGCTGCAAGGTGCGGCTTCGTACGGTGCCGCCGCCGCATAAAGACGTCGCTGACATGATTTCGGCCGGCGGGTCGATCGAAGACGTCGTCGAACTCGATGGGTCGACTGTCTCAGCCGGCGAACTTGACCTAGCTGAACCGACAGTCACGGAAGAAGTGATGACGCCCGGCGATGCCGTGGCCCGCCAGGTCGCTTCGGTGCTCTCGGATGAGCGTGAGCTTCTCGACACTCGCCTATCCAAAGCCCGGAGGCTCCTGGACGGCCTGGCGGCCCTCACGGACAAGAAGAACCCCGGCAGGCTTACCACTTGGGCCGAGCTGGTGGCCGAATCCGATGAGGAATATCGCTGGTTGATCCCGGGAGTCCTCGAAGAACAGGAACGCGTGATGATTGTTGCGGCCGAAGGTGTCGGTAAGACGATGCTGGCCCGTCAGGTTGCCATCTGCTGCGCCGCCGGCGTGCATCCGTTCACGTATTCACGCATCCCACCGGTCCGCACACTCCTCGTCGACCTCGAAAACCCGGAACGGATCATCAGACGTACCGCGCGACGGATTGTCGACGCTGTCAAGCAGAACTGGCCCGAGCGTGAAACGGCATCGGCCCATCTGTGGATCAAGCCGGACGGCATCAACGTCCTTAACCCGGCTGACAGATCTCGGTTAGAGAACGTCATTGAGGAGTCACGGCCGCAGTTGCTCGTCCTCGGGCCGCTCTACAAGGCGTTCGTTGACCCAGGCGGCCGGTCAGCTGAGGCGGTTGCCATCGAAGTGGCGACGTACCTCGACCATCTCCGGGCGAACTTCGGTGTTGCGCTCTGGCTCGAGCACCACGCCCCGCTTGGCAACGCCCTCTCGGGACGCGATCTCAGGCCGATGGGATCATCGGTATGGATGCGGTGGCCCGAGTTCGGGTATGCCCTCGCCCCGGATGCCTCGGCAGCGACCCTGGAGTATCAAGTGAAGCAGTGGCGCGGTCCGCGAGATATGCGCGAGTGGCCGGAGAGGCTACGACGCGGCACGGTGCTACCATTTGAGCAGGTCAACTAGACGGAGGCACACGGGTGGCAGAGAGCGACAGGGGTTTGACCAGGGAGTTCCTGGCCGAGCGCGACTCGAGGATATTCGCCATGAGGCGAGCAGGAGTCACGACCCACGAGATCGCCAAGAAGTTCGGCATCTCGGTTGGGGCCGTGAACAACGCTGTGCAGCGA
>Ga0208974_1000156_pt1 | contig 30026 bp, 49 predicted proteins | sample GreLakmeER15MSRF_FD_187699 | JGI IMG/M metagenome (GOLD analysis project Ga0208974, IMG submission 187699) | Freshwater lentic microbial communities from great Laurentian Lakes, MI, USA - Great Lakes metaG ER15MSRF (SPAdes) | ecosystem: Environmental > Aquatic > Freshwater > Lake | place: Great... | reverse complement strand
CGTTCAAGGGGAGCGACCTCCAGCAGTTCCACGCGGTCAAGCAGGGCATCGGCGCGGACGCCATGAACGTCACTCATCCCATGCCGTATTCGCAGCCGGAGCCGCAATCCGGCGTTGTCGGCGAGGCACTGCCAAAAAGCGCACGCAAGGTCAAGGTTGGCCGTTTGCCGGATGGGTGGGCGTATTGCATCACGTCGCATAATCCAGAGCTTTACGGATACCTCTACGCGCTCATCACGGGCACTTCGGGCCGCTATTTCGGCATCGCGCAGGACATGCCGGAGTGCTACGTGAAAAACATGCCGGGCTTCATGCCGTTGATCGAGCCGGATAAGAAAACGGCTACGGTGAAAAAAATCGTGTGGAAGAAAATCCGCGAAGATCACTACTGGGATTTAGAAGTGATGGCGCTCGTCATTGCCATTCGCAGCGGCTTCTTCCCGCTCGGCAAACAATCCGAGATTGACACGCCGCCGCCGCCCGTGTAAATACACGGCAAACCATGCCATCTCCGCAACGTCTTTACCGCCATTATTCCACGCCCGATTTGGCGGCTGCGTTTGCGAAAGCCAAGGCGGAATTGGAGGAGTGCTGGCAGTCTGTTGGAGGCGGCGCAAAGAGCGGCACAAAGGCAATCACGGATGCCAAACTGAGGCTGCATGAGATAAACGCGGAAATGGATTTTCGGGCGGGCATTATGACGACGAAAAAAGTGAACATGGATTTAAGCGGATACAAATGAGCAAGCGCAACCGATACCAGAAACACACGGCAACCCTTGAACGGTCAAAGCGCAGCGGACTCGCGCTCGCTTCGATGGCGAGCTATGACGGCGCGATGCCCGACAAGACACGGATGATGTCGAATCGCATCGGCACGAACCCCAACTCGGCATACGCGCAGCAGCAGCGCGTGACGCTCATGTGGCAGGCCGAGGACTTAGTGAAAAACTCAGACTGGGTTTCCGTTTGCTATTCGCTAAAACAATACTGCCAGCCGATTGGCTACCTCGCGCAGACCGGCGACCCGGCGCTAGATAGCGAGGTGAACCAATACATGCGCGAAGTGATGAAGCGCGGCGGCATTAACCAGTCCGCGCTTTCCGCTTTTTCGTGCGCGGCCCATGTGGAAATGCCGGTTCGTGGCGACTCCATTCTGGAGCGGTATGACGACGAAACGCAGCTTCGCTTCATCGTGCGATGCGCCGATCAAATCGGCGAGCTTTACCGATTCGTGAATCCTGCCAGCTACGGTGCCGAGGCATTCGTGCAACCTCCCGCGCCATCCGTGCGCTACATCGCCGGAATTTTCCTCGCGCCGAACGGGATGAATGAAGCGTTCAAGATTTACGAGCGCGGATACAATCAGACCTACCTCAATCCGCAAATCGTCCCGGCGTGCAACGTCATTTTCTTCCAAGACAACCTATTCGACGGGCATCGCGGAGTGACCAAGTTCGCGCCTGCAATCCAGAGCATCCAGAAGCGGAATAAAATCTGGCAAAGCGGGATGGATAGCATGGCAATTCAATCGAAAATCGCAGCCATCGCCAGCAACGCCAGTGGATCGCCCGACCCGCTGGACTACGAAACGACCACGAACTCAGACGGCACCATCACCTACACGGAAAAGATGGCAGACGGCGCGGTGGTGAAATACCAGTTCAGCGACGGCGACAGCTATCAGTTTATGAAGTCGGAAGCTCCCGGCCCCGCGCTTTTGCAGGGGCTTGACTACTCAGACGAGCGCACATGCCTCTCGCTCGGCTTCCCTAAGGCGTTTCTCATTTCTGCACGCGACGGCGGCGGCGCTCCTACGCGATTCGACATGAGCCGCGCAGGGCGGGAAATCATGCGCCTTCGCAATGATGTGTATTTGCCGCGCTTGGAAAAGATGGCCTACCTTTTTTTGATGGACGGCATCGCGCGCAAAAAACTCCCAGCCCGCGCTGGCGTGCTCAACGGGCATTGGCACTGGCCTTCGCTGCCCACGGCAGATGCCTTTAGGGACGACAAAAGCGACGTGGAAGCGATGCGCGCGGGCCTCACGACGCGCACGGCTATCATCGCCAAGAACGGCGACGGCACGTTTGAGGACGTGCTTGCGCGCGGAACGCAGGAAGCCATTGCTATCGAAATGGCAACGCAGGACGCGAACCGGGAGCTTGTGCGGCGCGGATACAAGCCCACCGTGTCAGACCTGAACATCGCGCAGGACACAGCAAACCCGACGCAGCAACCGCAAGGCGAGGCTCCTGCGAACGCTACGGCGGCGCTGGCATTCGACGAATCGAAACACCCGCGCGCAAAGGACGGCGAGTTTGGCAGCGGAGGCGGGAAAGCAAGCCCGAACGAACCAGCCGCTAAGACCGGCGCTCCCGCTCGCATCATGCCGGAGAATTGGAGCAAGCTGAACAAAGACGAGCGCAAGCGAATTGTTGACAGGATTTATCAGACCGCAATGGCAGGAAAAGACATTCACAAAAAGGATGTGACCGGAATGGAGGATGATCTTTACAAACGGGGATACGTTGCTGAGGGCGAAAAAATGCGAAAGTTGCGCGTAACTGAGGCAGATGAAAGGCCGATTGGAAATCAAGATGCCTATCAATGGGCGGCAAGCGTTCCTGATGAAGTTCTCGAAAAAGTTCACGCAAAGTTGAAGGCTAAAATCGACGGGATTGATTCTGAACGGCAAGACGTGGAGAACGCACTCAAAGACAATCCGACATCGCAAGCATTGAAGGACGAGCGAAAATATCTAGGGCAGGCGCTTGATCACGAAAACTCGAAATTTACAATCGTTTGGATGGAGCAAGAAAATCGGAGAACCGATAAGGAAAAATTAAAACCCGCAACCGCCGCGCTCGCCTTCGACGAATCGAAACACCCGCGCGCCGATGATGGGAAGTTTGGCGAAGGCGCGGACGGCAAGCAAAAGCCAGTCTCGCAAATGTCCAAGGGCGAAAAGAAAACGCACGACATGCGGAAAAAGCTGGAAGCATTGCGCGCGAAAAACGCGGAAGGAGCAAAGAAGCTAGCGGACACAAATGCGCGCGTCTCGGAATTGCACTCGCAGCTTGTGGAGCAACTCAAAGCCGGAACCGGCACGGCGAATGACGACTTGAAAAAGACCGTGAGCGAACTCGGCGCGAAGATTGCGGAGACAAAGATGCACACGCAAACGATTCAGCACGCGCTGCGCGGAGAGGACATCGCCGCCGATGAGCACGGGCAAGATTCGCCGCAGCATGAAGCGGCGCGGAAGCGCACGGAATACGTTGCAGAGAAAGCGAAATGAAGCCTATCCCGCACACGCAGATTGCAAGGCTCCGCGCATCGCGAGACGTGCGCGCAAAGGAGCTGGCCGGGGAGCTAGGCGTTCATCCAGTGCATCTGTCCTACGTGGAAAACGGGCGCAGGCAAAGCGCAAGCCTAGTGCAACGCGCGGTGGCGTTTCTCTTGGCACTCCCCGCGAAAAGATAACGCGTTAAGAGGCGGTGGTGGACAAGCTGAACACTAGGCTATAAAAGCCTATCCGTGCTCGCAACCTTTCAAGCAACTTTTCGCAAACCGGAAATCACGGCGGATGACCGTGCCGCTGGCATCATTCGCGGCGTGTATGTGATGGAACTCGGAAAGCTGGCGCAGTTTTCCGCCCGCAGGGACGACGGCACGAAAACGCATAGGGCTGTAACGCTCGACGATGCCCACCTTGCCGCTTTGATGAACCATGCGGGCAATCGCAGCATCCCGGTTCACATGACGCACTCTCACACGTCCAAGGAACAGGACGGGCTTGTGACGAAGGCTGGCGCGCTGAAAGGATTTTACCGCGACGATTCCAAAAACCTCCGCGCTGATTTGCATCTCGCTCCGGGCGCAACTCGCGAAACGGCGCTTTGGCACGCGGAAAACGACCCTGAGAACTTTATGCTCTCGGCAGTCTATTCGTTTCTTCCCGATGACCCGCTTTGCATTCCGCAGGATTTCCAAGCCGCCGACCTTGTGGAAAAAGGCGCTGGCGTCACTGCACTTCTCGCAGCCGATTTAACAACCTCACCTATGGACGAAACCACCACACCTAATGTTGACGACCTGCTCTCTAAGTTGAGCACAGCTTGTCAGGCCGACCCGCACACGCTCGCCGCAGTCAAGGCGATGCTCAAATCCATCGAAAAGGCTGACAAGCCCGAAGATGAAACCGAAGTCACGGAAGTCGTGGAAACCCCGAACGATGACGCCGGAGCCGTCGCAGCTATGGCCGCGCTGGAAAAGAAGTTTGAGGCTCGCCTCACCGCGCAGCTTGCCGACTTCGCTACGGCGCAGGAGAAATCCAAGGCTGATTTGCTCATCGAAGCCAAGGCGCAAATCATCGCGGAACTCGGAAGCGTCAAAGTTCCGGCTGAAAAATCCAAGGCCGAAACCGCGCTTTTCGGTATGCAAAAAGTCAAAGCAGCAATCACCGCCCAACTCGAAAAACAGAAAAACTAACTACCCTACACAATGGCATACTCCTACCTCACCATGCTCGACCTCGCGAAGGTCAACGGCTCTGACCAGACCGTTGGACTTATCGAGGAAAACCTGAACGCCGCACCGGAAGCTGCAATCCTTCCCGCGCGTCAAGTTTCTGGCACTTCGTTCAAGTCGCTCGTCCGCACCGCTTATCCTTCCGGCGCATTCCGCTCCGCGAACGAAGGCGTTGAGCCGGTCAAGAGCACCTACCTCAACCGGACTCACGAGACGTTCTACTACGACCTGCAACTCGAAATGGACGCTGCTATCGCCAGCGCCGACGAGAACGGCCCTGAGCACGCCCTCGCGATGGAAGCGGACGGCGCGGCGCGCGGTTACATGCTCGACATCGGGCCGCAAGTCTGGTATGGACGCGGCACGAACGGCGACGCGAAGGGCTTTCCCGGCGCGAAGGAAGTCGTGGATTCCGACCTTGTGCTCGACGCCACAGGCAGCACGGCTGACACCGGAAGCTCCGTGTGGGCTATCTGCGCGATGCCTAAGTTTTTCGAGCTTATCTTCGGCAAGAACACCGTTCTCGAAGTCGGCGAATGGCGCAAGCAGACCATCACGCGCAGTTCCAAGGAACTGACCGCGTGGAAGAACAGCCTCGAAGGATGGGTGGGCGCGGCGTTCTATTCCAAGTTCGCAGTCGGCCAGATTAAGAATCTGACCGCGCAGTCCGGAAAGACGCTCACCGACTCGCTGCTTTCGCAGCTCATCCAGAAGTTCCCGATTGGCGTGAAGCCGACGCACTTCTTCATGAATCGCCGCTCGCGCCAGCAGTTGCAGGCGTCGCGCACGGTTACTCTGTTCGGACAGGGCACGACCCGCCCGAATCAGGAACTGCTCGCGCCGATTCCCGACAGCTATGACGGCATCCCGATTATCTGCACGGACTCCATCCTGAGCACCGAAGCAATCGCTTAACCTCAACCACTAACTAACACACCATCATGGCTAACGAATTCGGACGTAATATTCAAGACGCGGTTTTTACCACGTCTAAGGCGCTCCCCGCAGCATCGGCAACCAATGTCTCTGACTCCTTTGACCTCGGCAATGTCGGGTTCAAGCCGGAGCAATTGGAAGTCGAAATCAGCGTGCCAGCAATGGCGCTTCACGTCACCGCGAACAACACGACGATCACGCTCCACGACAGCGCGGATAATTCCAGCTTTGCTGAGGTTGTCCCGATGACGCAGGTGAAGGTTCTCGGCGTTGTTAGCACTGGCAGCGTCGCGGTTCTCTGCCGCTTCCGCCTGCCTCCCAACACCCGCCGCTACATTGCGTTTTCGCAGACGTGCGGCGCGACGGACACGCTTACGGCAACGTCCATCACCTACACGCTCCGTTTCTAACCCACGCACAATCAACCTAAGACGCCGCGCTGTTTCATTGCGGCGCGGCGTCTTTCCTTTTCCTACTTACTAAAATGGCTGCACTCTCACAAACTCCCGCTTCCGTTCTTCGCTCCGCCAACGGCGTCATCAGCACCGGCACCGCCGCTGCTGGCGTCACCATTGTTGCCGGTAACATGATATCACTCGACTCGGCGACTAACACCTACAAACTCGCCGACGCGAACGTCACCGCCGTCAAAGTTCCTGCTGGCATGGCGCTCGGCGGCGCAGGGCCGGGGCAACCGTTTTTCTTCGTGAGCGGCGATAGTTCGCTCACGCCGGGATGCACGATGACGGTCGCGGCGGTGATTTACCTCTCGCCTACGGCGGGGGCAATCACTGAGACCGCGGCAGACGTGGCGAGCGGTGAATGGCTTGTCCCGATTGGGCAGGCGCTCACAGCAACCACGATGCGACTGAGCATCACAGGCGACGCAGTAGCGAAGCCCTAGCGTATGAGTTGGGCTGATTCAATGGCCGCGCTGAATACGGCGTTGCTGGCAATCTTCCCCGATTCCATCACGTTCAACGGCGCAACCATTGCGTGCATCGCCCCGCCGTTGGATTTATTCAAGACGATCAACCCCAACACTTACGACGCCAAGGTGACGTTCTCATTCCAGATACTCGAAAGCGACCGCGCAACGGCGGGAATCAAGCTCAGGGACACAATCGAATTTGCCACGCCCTACGCATCCACCTTTGGCGAGGGGCGGACTTCGCTGGCATTCCAAGTCGCAAACTTCCAGCCCGACAAAGACGACTCAATCGTGCGGCTGATTTGCAACCTCAAGCAATGAGAAACTCCGGCTTCAAAATGGACATGAGCGGGATTCGTCGCAAGCAGCGCGAGCTTGCGGCTATCCCCGCGCGCATATTCAAGCCGGAAATCAGCAATTACTTCCTCCGTCCTTCGCTCAACAAAGCCAAGGCTGCGACTCCCGTGCGCGACCTTGCTACAATCCGCGAGAATCAAACAGGCAAGCCCAACAGCCAATATGCCAAGTGGAGGGCAAGGGGAGGCGGGCAGGGCGTTACAAAGGCGCAATTCCTCGCAGACCGCGCGCCCGCACGTTTCCTGTTCCAACTGCAATGGGTGCAGGTGGGCTATTCGCTCGGCGTGAATGTGACCGCATCGGCGGCAGTCCTCTCGGCAACCACGCGCAACCACGATGAGCCTGACATCCCGCAAGGGCGCGGGCAATGGCACGGCGGCGAAACGAAGCTTACCGCGAGCATCAGCGTTCCGTTCTTGGACGCGCCAGAGCGCAAATACAAGCCATTTACCGGGCAAGGCATCCTGACGCCCATCATGGCGGCGCAGTTCCCGGTATTCAACCGTGCGTGCGAGCGCAAGATGAAGCGCGCCGTCGCTGCAATCGCGAGGAGCTAACATGGAACTTTCCGAAATCCTCCAACTTGAAGAAAACGCCGAAGCCGTGCTTATCGGCGCGCTGGAATCTGTTTGCCCGAACATCTACGGTTCCCGGCAAAGCGACACGAACGAAAGCCCGCGCATTTCGTGCTCAGTAATGGTGGGCGCACAGTTCCAAGAGCAGAAGCTCACCATTGGCGTTGAGCCGTTTTTCGTCTATTCCGCCTATGAATGCCGCGCGGAGTTTGTCGTGACGACCAACAGGACAAGCGAGGAAACAACCGGCGCGCACAACACGCTTGTCGGCAAAGTCGCGCAACGGTTGAGCGAATACTACCTGAACCAATACCAGAACGATCAGCTTGCAGTCAGCAGCGCGGCGCTTCCGTGCCTCGTCACACAAGTCAAACCGGCTGAAAGCGACAACTCAGAGCAGGACACGGAAAACCTCGACAACACGACGCTTGCCATCACTTTTATTCTCGTCATAAATCCCGCAGCACTAACCATCCTCAACTAACCCACCATTATGCCATCACCAAATCGCGTTCTTGTCCTCGCACCCGGTTACGGCGTCGCGCCCGTCACGACTTCCGAGTCTGTCACCTACAACGTCAACACGGAGGAAATCACTCCTGAGATTACCAGTGACCACAACAAAGACCAATACGGCAACCCGAATCAGGCGTTGCATCAGAAAGGCCTCTACCAATACAAGGCCGAGTGGCAGCTTGCCAGCAGCGGCACGCTTCCGCCGACGCTTGGAGCGACCTTCACGCGCACCGTTGAAAACGAGGCGAGCAGCGTCACGTTTGTCGTCTTGAAAGCGACGATTGCCAAGACGACCGAAACGAAGATTCGCACAACGTCCATCGAAGCCGAGCAAGCCACTGGCGGCGCAGGCAACGTCTCGACCTCCAACTTGTAAGGCATGTGTCGGACGCCACACTCGATGAACATGCGGACGCGCTAGACAGCGAGCGGAAAGACCGCGCCGTTGCGATGCTTGGCTTGCCCGAGCTAATCGCGGGCGTGCAAGTGGAGCCGCTGACACCGCGCCGACTCGAATGGCTGCGCGCAATGGGCAACCCGTTCGTTTGCGGAGGGGATTGCCCGATTGCGGCCATTCCTGACTTCATTTGGTATGTGACCAAAGACTTCGCGTTTGGCGACGATGAGCGGCGCAAGGCGTTTCTAGCGGCCATCCTCGACCTCGACGTGGACGAAGCACGCGATGGAATTGACGAGTATCTCGACCGCGCATTTCTCGACGCGGGGCCGGGGCGCGAAGGCGTGTCGTTCTACGGCTCCACGGCTGGCCTGTATTGCTCGCTGAACACGGCCTATCCCGGCGCAGGGTGGCACCTAGAGCGCGTCCTAGACACTCCGCTGCGAGTTCTCTACCAGCTCATCAAAGCGGCGGACGACGCGCGCGGATGCTCCATGCAGAATCGCCGCTCATCGCCGCTCATTTCCAAGTTTCTGTCTGAGATTGAACACTTCGAGCTTTCCATCGTGGCAGACTTCGATGCCGAAATGGACGCATTTGTTGACGCGAAGTGTGCGGAGGGGTATAAGCTGTGCAGTGAACCGATTCAGAAGATCAACCTCGCAATACCGGCAGCTTGCCAGCAAGACGCGCCGTGGATTGTGCCGATGCGGAAAGTGAGCTAACATGGCCAAGAACGATTTCACAGCGCAGGCGGGTATCAGCTTGGAGCAATGGAAGAAGGACATTGCGACGATGACGAGCAGCATGATCGCCGTGCAAAAGCAAGGGGCCGAGCTTAATCAGGAGATGCAGAAAACGTCTCAGGCAACCGCGAACACTGCCAAGTCAGCGGGATTCTTAGCCGGTTCCCTAAAGCTCATCGGCGGCGCGCTGGCGGTTCGCAAGGTCGCGCAGTTTGGGCAGGCGGCGGCAGAAATGGGGGTGGAGATAAACGACGCGGCGCGGCACGCGGACGTGAGCGCGGAATCATTTCAGCAGCTACAAAGGGCAACCGAGGGCACGCTTTCAAAGGGCGAATTTACTTCCGCGATTAACAGTGTCACGCAGGCACTTGACGCGGCAAGGGGCGGCATCCCAGAGGCGTCGGATGCCTTGCAGGAAATCGGCGTTTCGATTGAAACAATCAACAACGGAAAAGCCGACCAAGCATTTCTGGAAATCGCAGACCGCGCTGGAAAGGCGGCGCAATCCGTCGCGCAACTCAACAAGGTTTTCGGCGATAATGCCAGAGCCGTAAAGGAAACGGTCTCAGGCGGTGGGGGTGCTATCCGAGAAAGGATGGGGGTAAGCGCGGTGTCGGCAGAAAACGCGAAAGCGGCCAAAGAAGCCGGAAGGTGGGTTAAAGGAAAATGGCAAGGCCTTATGTCTGGCGCGACAAATCTCATCGGCGAAGTCTCGTCAGCAGTCTCTGGAACTGGGGAATACTCCGAGGAAGGGAAGAAGAAATGGGATAACCGATTCCATGAGCCAAAAGGGAAAATTGAAGAGAAGAAAAAGGCATCATCGGAAAGCATCATTAACGTCGCCGCGAACCAAAAAGAGCTTTTGCTTCAACATCAAAAAACGGACGTTTCCCTAGAGAGTCAGCTTAGAATCTTGCTGGCAGAAACGAATGTGCTAGCCGATCAAATCGCGCTTTCCGAAAAGCAAAACGGCGTCAATTCCATCGCCACGCTTCAACTTCGCGCGCAGTCGCATGAGCGAACGATGGCTTACAACAACATCGAGCATCAGATTCTAATGACGCAGCGCGCGGCCAATAACGCGACCGCAGGAATGGCGGCTCAAATCGGAAACACAAAACTCATTGCAGACCTCACAAAGACGCGATTGGATTTCGAGTTGAAAATCGCGCAGGCCATTCATGAGCGAAGGAACGACGTTGCGGACGAACTAAGAAAGCAGCAGGCGATTGCCGAGTTGGAGGCACGCGCGGCAGATTTATTGAAAACGCCAAAAGAAAAAGCAGCCGAGGACAAAGAGCGAAGAAAGAAAGAAGCTGCTATGCGCGCGGCGGCACAAAATGACAAAAACCGAAAGGAATCTGAGGCGAGGGACAAGGCCGCGCTGGATGCTGAGAATCGAATCAGAAAATCCAACGGGCTTCCGCCGCTTGATGCTCTCCCCGGTGGTGCAAGCTACAAAAAATCCGGCGAAAAAGGAAGTGAAGCAACGCGCAAGGCGATTGACGACGCTATAAAGCGCGCAATTCCTCCCGCGCCGCCCGCTGATAAAAAGGTCAACGAGTTCAAGGCTCAAACGCTAATCGTCACTCAAATCAAATCCAAATGAGCACTCCAAACAGAGTAATGGTGGGCACGCTCTCATCCGTCACATTTGACGGGCCGGGCCGCTACGTGCGCCCGTTTCAAGACCGGGGCGACACGCAGAGCTTCGAGTGGCATATTGACTGCTACCAGTTGGCCGCAAACTTCACGCCGTTCCAAAACGCGCGCTACTACTCGCCGGGCTTCGTCTCGCCAGTTGAAAACATGCAATACGTGACGACCGCGCTCGGCACGGCATACCTTGTGCATGAGGAGCAGCCGGAATACACCGCGTGCAAGGGGTGGCTGAAATTCAAACGCGTGTATGCGAGTCTGCCAATCACTCGGCAGGAAGGGACTTCCGTTGTTCATTCGTTCCAGTTTTACAGCACATCGGCGAGCTATGACTGGACGGAGCCACCGCCCGCGCCGGAGGTAGCAGAATGGCCGCTAGTATGCACAGGCTACTACCTCTACGAATACTTTCTATCCTACTGGCCGGAACCACTTCGCGCGCCTAAAATCACTTCACTCTTTGGCTTTTTGTTAATGACAAACCAAGTCCCGCCAAACACGGGCACGTTCGTTTCCAAGGATTCCGAAATCAGCATCTACAAAGGCAGCATCATCGAGCGCAAAACGCTCTACGTGAACACGCCGACGATTGCCGAGCTTTCCGCCTAATATGGAACCCGTCAAACTAGCCAACCCTGAGAACGCCTTTGAGGGCGGAGTGCTCGACAAAAAATGGATGTTCAACGTGGTGGGGCATCTCAACTTGTGGCACGCTGGCGAGGTGAAGCTCCCGTCAACAGAGTGGGGCAGCGGCAGGATTCTTGTGAGCAATACGGGATGGGTGGTTGACCTCACGCGGCTAAAGGTGCCCGCGTCGTCGCAGGTGCAATCGCAGCGCGAGTTTCAGATTGTCGCAGCCGGGGCAAGCACGGTGAAGATTTACAACGGCACTCTTTTCGGTGAATTGCCGGATGATTTCGAGGTGAATAACAGCCCGATGTTCACGCTGTCGGTTGCTAATAACGATAAGATTTACGCTGCGATTACTTGGGATCGTCGCGTGTTGGCAAATGGCGACATCGTGAGCACGATCACAAGTCGCACCATCGAAGCGGCGGCGACAGTGCCGACGAATAACACGCTGACGGCAACGCGATACTACCAGCTTGCCACTATCACGCTCGGCACCGGGAACATTCCAATCGTCGCGCAAAGCCGATGGGGGCCGATTGACGACTTGCCGGGAACGGCATCAAATCCCTACCTAATGCCTCCGTCGCCGGGAACGCAAAACACCGCGCAAGCAGACTATTGGAATTTAACTGAGACGGGAAAGGGCAAGAACACAGGAGCGGCAAATCTCGCGCCGACTTACGACTCAGTGAAGTTGAACAAATCGGGCTTTGTCCGGTTCGTAAATGACGACGGGAACCTGAAGGCGTTTCTTCGTGAAGTGACGATCAATTCCCTCGGCGCAATAACAATCGCGCCCGCCGAGACTCTTGCGTTTGAGCATGTGCAGATTGACGTGCTTGTGGGTTTACGGCTTTATGGCGGGAAGTTGCAGGGGCAATATAAGAAGGTATGGGTGATGGATGATGAAGCAAGCTCTCCCGAATGGGTGGATTTGATCACCACGACCGCCAGCGTGCCAGATACATGCCCCTAAGCAATGGCTGCGAAACTGCTAACAAACTGCGCCGCATCCACGCTGCTAACAAACTGCGCGGCGTCCACGCTGCTTGTGGATTGCGGGCAAACATGCACGTTCACAATCACCGCCACGCTGGATTGGACGGATGGAACCGACCTCGACTTGTATGGACGTGAGGACGCGCTGAGTGCGGTATATTACGGTCGCTTATCTCAAGTCGGAGTCGGCGGCACACTTACGCTTAACAGCGACGCACACCCGAATTGCGCCAGCAGCCCATATCCGCCAGAAATAATCACCGGCAATTATACGTTCGACACTCCTACCGTCCGCCAGTTTCGTTTTTGGTATAACAGATACAGTTCTTGCGGAACATACGCGGGCACTGAGACAACAGAGATTCGAGTGACAAATACTGGCGGATACTCCATCTGCGTCAACGGCGAAGATATTGCGCCCGGCGATGATTACGTGTCGTCCACAATTTACTATTTAAGCAGCAGCGGAAACCAAAGCGCATACAGCGGCGGCACGCTCATTGAAATAACTTGCGCTTCATGCCCATGAGTTGCGGATGCGTAAAGAACGCGGTGACAGCGGCGGGGCGAGTTGCGGCGGCGGCAACGAAGGCGGTGATTGGCGTCATCGCGACAGGCAAGCTGATTGCTTCGCTGGATGTTCGCAAGGGGCGGATGGCAGCTTGCACAGAATGCACGCACTTCCTTATGCCGGATGGCGCGCTAGGCGCGCGGTGCGCCGTCTGCGGATGCTTTTTGCAAGCGAAGGCCGCGCTGATTACTGAGGACTGCCCCAAAGGAAAATGGCCCGAACGAAAACCAATTTGACAACCGCACCCGCAAACCCTAAAAGACCACCGCAATGCTGACACTTCTCATCAACGAAACGAAGCCGCTCGCTGGCCTTTTTGCGAGCACAACGGGCGGCATTGGCAGCGTCCCGGACATTTCCATGGCAGACGAGGGGCAGGCCGTGTCAGTGCAGACCTTCACGCGCACGGCGGGAGTGATCACGGATTCGTTTGTTGCTGGCGACGTGCTGCACATCGGCATCGGCGACGGCGTGAATGCGCCCGTGTGCTACATCGAGCTTTCCAGTGCCTCGCCAGCGACGGGCACGATGGCGATCAATACCGTGGGCATGGTTGCGCTATTCGCGGCGACCTCGGCGAATCAGTTGACGCTAAACGTCGGCGTCGTCCGCACGCGCGGAGCTTACACGAACACGATTTTCTCCGCGCCGATTGTCATTTACCGGAGCGTGATTGACCCCGATACAGCGGTGCCGACGCCCTCCATCCTCGGCACTGGCGTCGCCGCTGCGCTGCTAGTCGCGATCAACACCGCGCTCGGCTTCGTGCGGCTGGATAGCTCGGCACGGCTCCCGGCAGTGGATGGCTCGCAGCTTACCAATGTCCCGAATGAATTGCCATCCCAGACCGGCAACTCTGGCAAATACCTCACCACGAACGGCACGGCTACATCGTGGGGCACCGTCAGCTCCGTGAGCGACGGCGACAAGGGCGATATAACAGTCAGCAGTAGCGGCGCGACGTGGACGATTGACAACGACACGATAACGCTCGCGAAACTGGCGCACATGCCAACGGCTCGCGTTTTGGGGCGCACAACAGCCGGGACGGGCACGCCGGAACTACTGACAATCAGCGGCACCGGCAGCGTGGCGATGACTACCTCGCCGAGCTTCACGACGCCCGCCCTCGACACGCCATCTGCAATCGTCCTAACGAACGCCAGCGGCACCGCCGCCAGCCTCACGGCGGGCAACGCTACGCTCGCAGCAACCGTGACCGTGGCAAACGAGGCGACTGACACGACATGCTTCCCACTATTCGCGACGGCTGCGACGGGCAGCTTGGCGGCGATGAGCAACGCAGGGCTGACGTTCAACAGCGCGACGAGGCTGCTCTCCGCGACGGGCTTGGCAGGCGCATTCAACGGCACCGTGGGCGCGACCACGCCGAGCACGGTTGCGGGGACGACGGGGACGTTTAGCGGGACACTGACGGTAAACAATAACACGTACGCTAACAACTCTGTGGTTGTGACGAATCCAAGCATTGCCACAATAGGGTTCGACATAAGCCCATACAACAGCACGGCGCAAGTGACGGCTGGCCATCCGTGGATTCGTATCGGCGGAGGGGCGTCTGATTCCCCAGTAATTAACGCTGGAGCGGCTGGCGGTTATGTGGATATTTGCACAGACCTTGGCTCCGGCCTGCGCGTGCGGGACGGCACCGGGGGGCATCTGACATATCTCACCGCGCCAGCCACCGGCACACTGCGAGTCACGACAAACGGCAGCACGCTCGGCACTGTTGACGCGGCGACATTCACGGGGAATGCGGCAACCGTCACGACGATCCCGGCCCTCTCCGGCGCAATCACGAATACCGGCAACGCCACCGTGCTTGGCTCGTTCACGATGGCGCAACTCAGCACCGCAGTGAGCGACGGCGACCCGGCTTATGTCGGCGCGGCGAATACGTTCACGGCGGCAAACGCATTCAGCCTCGCCCCCGGCGCGTCCACGTCCGCTATTTCGACGACCGGCGCGATTTACGCAGCGGGCACCGGGACTACGAACTTCCCTCACATCTACATCAACGAGAGCGGCGCAACAGCCTCAACCTCTTGGTCAACGACGGGCACCGCGCTCGGCATCAACCTCAACACCGCTTCACCGAAATTCATTGACTGCAAGGTTGATGGCACAAGCGGTGGCGGAATTCCTGTCAGCTATTTTGAGGTGGATGGCAGCGGAAACACGAATTGCTTTGGGGCCATATACGTCCGCGCTAATTCGGCCAAAAGTTCCTTTCAGTTCGCGATCGGCACCAGCAATGGTAACATGTTGTCTGGATTTGTGTGGCAATGGGCCGCGTCGTCCGGTGAGGCTAGCGGCACGAAAGACTTGACTTTTTCCCGGCAATCGGCGGGCATCCTGCAAATCGGCACAAGCGCAGCGAATGCACTTGGTTCACTTGGCTGCTTAAATATCGTGGCGGGCGGCACCCTCGCCGTGACCGGCGCGAGCACGCTGACGGGGCTTCTCACAGCTAACGGCGGAATCACTTTAGGCGATGCGCAGAACATCGCTTTCAACACGACGACCGGCACTAAGATTGGCGCGACGACTTCACAAAAACTCAGCTTCTGGAACGCCACGCCAATCGTTCAGCCGACAACGGCAGTTGCCAGCGCAACCGTTGCAAGCCCCGGCGGGGGGACAAATCTCAAAACGGACGACACGTTTGACGGCTACACGATCGCACAAGTAGTCAAAGCACTACGGAACGCCGGACTCTTAGCCTAACCCACAACCCACAAACCCATGAAATCACTGTTTGAAATCCAAACCGAATCAGGCCAACTCTGGTTGGACATCTCCGCACAACTCGACGCGCTCCGCAAGGAAGGCGCGGACGCCCTCGCAGCGGCGCAGGCCACGGCAAAAGAAGCCGCCGACAAAGCAGCCGCCGACGCCGCGACCGCCAAGGCCGCGAGTGACGCAGCCATCGCCACGGCCAACGCAGCGCGCGACAAGGCCACCTCGGAACTCGCCGCAATGACCGCGCAAGACCAGAAGCACGCCAGCGCATTGCTCGCCGCGCTGGACTGGACGGCGATTGACGCGGAATACGCCGACTTGCAAATTAAGCTCGCAGCGAACAGCGCGAAGTATGACGCCGCACGCGCGACGCTGGCAACGCTCGCCGCCGCGATCAATGCGCCGTTTGCCGATCGCGAAGCCGCTGCCAAAGCCGCGCGTGTGAAGGAACTCGAAGCGCAACTCGCCGCTGCGGTGGAGAAAGTTGAGGCTAAGAAGTGAGCAGCGAACTGGACGACCGAACCGAGCTTGAAAAGTTGCGCGATGAATCCCGGCATCGTGTAGCGATGGACACCGCGACGACGCGCGAGGCCGTCATGCGGGTGGAGCGGCACATCTCCGCAATCCAGCTCCAGATGGCGCAATTCGAGCAACTGCGCGGGCTGCCTGACCGTGTTGCAAAACTTGAGCTGTCAGGCGCGAAACTGTGGGGCGGAATCATCACGGCTCAGGTTATCGTCGGGGCCATTTTCACAGTCATCGCGACACTCATCAAGCACCCGTGAACAAAACCTGTTTCATCTATTGCTCAATCGCCACCATCGCCGCGCTCATCATTGACCATGCACCCGCGACGAGTTGGGAGTGGTATCTCTACGGACTGCGCGCGGTTGCCGCATTCTTCGTGACGTGGAAAGTCTATCTCTCAACACCGCCGCCGAAACAATAACTCCATGAAAAAGCAACTTCTCATCCTCGCCATCGTCGCCACGCTCATCAACTCTCTCGCCGGTTGCGCGGGCACCAACTGGCCAGCCGTGCGCCGGGACGCCGGGGCCATCCTCGGCAAAGTCGCAGTGGCGCAACTCCGCACGCTCGTCGCGGGCAACCTCGGCTCGGACTACGGGCACGCCGCAGCCTCAGCCGCGTGGGGCGCGGTGGACGTGGCAGACATTGGCCAGCTTGTGCGCAGCGCAACGGGGCATCCCGCAGCCGCACGCGCCGTCGAGAGCATCGCGGCGGAGGCGCTGGCGACGCACCACGTCACCAAGGCGACCGTGATTAACGCAGTCGCGTCGGCACTTTCTGAGGCGGCGTTTGCCGGGGCGAAGTGAACCTCGACGCTGACAAGGTGCGGCAGTTCCAACGCGCCGTGGGAGCAAATCCCGACGGCATTTTCGGCCCTGCCACGCTCAACCTCGGACTGGCATGGATAGCCGCGCACGGCGGAACGGAAGCGCCAGTGCCTGCCACGCCCGCGCAGCCCCTCACGGGCCTTGTGGACCCGCGCAGCGAGGCGACCATTGCGACACTCCACCCGCAAGTGCAGCAGCCATTCCGCGACCTACTGCGCCAGATCAACGCCGCCGTCGCGCCGGCCATTGGAAAGTGGATCTCCGGCTATCGTGGCGAGGCCGAGCAAAACGCGCTCTACGCCAAGGGCCGCACGGCACCGGGGCCGCGCGTCACGTCCGCCCGCTGGCCTACATCGTCGCACAACGGCGGCGGCGGCACGACCGGCTTCGCGTGCGACATCGGCTTTTTCTCCGCAGGCGGCACCTACCTAGACGAAGGGCCGCAATACGACGTGGCCGGGAAGCTCGCGCGCGCCGCTGGATTCCACTGGGGTGCTGACTTCGGCGACAGGCCGCACATCTGCCTGCGACCGCCAAGCATGCGCGGAATGGGCGAAACGGCTTTTATCAACGCGCTGATTTACAGGGTGAACAACGGCCTCGCCGTTTGGACGTGAGCCTCGCCATCGCCATCGCCGCCGTGTTCATCCTCGCCGGCATCGTCGTGATTTGCGCGGGCATCGGAGGGAAGCGGTAATCGTTTTCGCTGCGAGGCTGCGGCCTGTAAGCGTTTTACCAGCGCGGTAACTGAATTTCCGCTAAACTCGGAGCGGACGATACACTGGCCAAGTTTAGCGTCCGCGCTTTGCGAAATTATTCCGGCGCGTGGCCTGCCTTGCGCCATTCCTGCGGAGACACGGGCCGCACAGCGCGCGAGCAGGTGCGGCATTTCTTCGCACGCTTGTCCGGCACGCCCGTCGCGCCGTGGGCAGCGTAGCCGCATGGGATGATGAGCATGGGGCCGCTCATGCCGGTGACGACGTGCGCGCGTTCCCCGGCTCTAAATCGTATCCAGTTCGGTGTGTTCATAAAAACGTAATCGTGACTCCCGGCGCTGCCTTGTCGTAGGAGCGCGAGGACTGCGTGACCCAAATCAGCGTGTCGTCAACACAGCACTCGGCCTTTTCCAGCGCGTGAAAAATCGCATCTAGCACAGCGGGCATGTCGCGCCGCCGCCGATCCCCGGCAACGTAGTCGAGCCGCACGTTGCACGGCACGTCTATCGGCTTCCATCCGCTCGGAAGCTGGCAGCGAATCTGTCGCACGGCATCATCGCGCCACCGCGCGAACGTCGGCTTGGCATAGTGCCGTCCGGTGCGCGTGACTCCCATGCCGTTCTTGCCGCCTCGCACCTGCCCTGTCAGCCGCAGGACGAGCGGCGGCACGTCCACAGCACACGACTCAGCCATATCCGCAGCTAATTCTGGATTACAGACAGAGCATCCGTCGCCGACGAGCCGCCCGCGAAGCGAGCAACGGCACACCGGAGCCGATGGCGGGGCGCTGGCGAGCGCAGGCGGGCACTTCGGGCACGCGCGGCCAATGTAGTGTTCGCCGCAGCGGTGGCACAGCTTGGCGTTGGCTGGCATGGCGCTCATTTCGTGCCTTTCGTTTTCTGCGCTGATTTCCGCAGGTGAAATTCGCACCTGCCGGGCACGCTCCATCCAAGCGCAGCCGTTAGCGCGACGGCGGCGTGCGCGCGGCTCATGTCAGTTGTCACGACGATGATGAAGCGGTGTTTTTTCATGCCAGTCTTGACAAAAGCACATCGGCGAAATAAAGTCAAAAGATGAATTGGAAAAAATACATCACCGACCCACTCACGTCACGCCCGCGACGCGGCGCAATCAGCCGCATCGCCGCGCTCCTCGGCACGCATTACGGCAACGTGCGCCGGATGTTCGATGGCATCTGGAATCCCACGGAGCAGGAGGCGGAATCACTGCGCGCAATCGTGGCATCGCGGACGAATCTCGCGCCGAAAAAGCGCAGCGACGCGGGGAAAAAGCGCGGCGAATACCGAAAAAGAGCGGTGGCAAAATCCGGCGTAGTGCGCCCGCAACTCAAGGGTTTACGAAGTGCTAAAAAGACTGCATAAAAATAAACTTAAAAAGATGTTGCGCGATTCGGCGGCGTGCGCTTTAGTGTTTCCCAAGCAAGGCACCCGCCGAGCGAAACCAAACCAAACCTCATCCGACAAAATGAAAACACTCAACTCGACACTGACCGCAAGGCCGCTCACGCAACTCGGCAACCGCTGCCGCAAGTGCGGATTCATCACCGGGCAAATCGGCTGCCCTGAATGCGAACACATCGCGCTTCAACTCGCCGCACCCACGGTGAAGCTGTCCGGCTTCACCGGCTTCAAATCGTCCCGCGCTGCGAAGGCTCACGCTCGCCACGTTTGCGGAGCCTCCATCTAATCTACCTTGTCGGGTGACGCTCGCCTCGGCAACGGGGCGGGCGATACCCGGCGAGACTCCTGCCATGTCCTACACACCCACCCCATGCAACTGCGCGGAATGCCGCGCCAACCGCCGCCGCAATGCGCGGCTCACCATGCGCCTCGCGCCGCTGCTAGTCGCCACTGCCGCCGTTGTTGGCTGGCTCATCCTTCGCAAATAACGACAAATGACTATGAAAAACATGACGCCGGAAGAATCGAAAATGTTCGCGGAGTTTGTGCGCTCTGAAATGGCAACAGGCGAGTCGCTCAATATGCACCCCGGCATGAGCCTGCGCGCATACATCGCCGCCCAAGCCATGCCAGCCATCATCGGCCTTATGACGCCCGCCGATGCTGCGGAGTACAAGCCAGCCGACCTGCAAGCGGCCACGGCTCGCGCTGCGTGTGGCTACGCCGACGAGCTCATCGCCGAGCTTGGCAAGGAGGGCAAGTGAGCAACCCCATCCGCATCAACTCCCGCGCCATCCGGTGCGTCGCAGACGCCGAGGGCGCGACGGAATACGCCATCCGCTACGGCGGGCGCGACTTCATCGTGACCGCGCACAGCCGACTAGAGGCGGACATCGCGGTGGAGTATTACCGCGCACCGGAAGCCGACGAATCACAACCCGACCTACTGAAATAACATGCCTACATCACCTACCATCGCCGCTCTCGCAGCGGCACTTGTCAAAGCGCAATCCGCTATGGGCGGCGCAAAAAAGGACAGCACAAACCCGCACTTCCGCACGGCCTACGCAGACCTCGCAAGCGTGTGGGATGCCTGCCGCGCACCGCTTGCAAACGCTGGCCTGTCCATCGTCCAACTTGTCAGCAGCGACCCTACGCACGCCATCATCGAGACAATCCTCGCGCACTCATCCGGCGAATGGGTATCCTCGACGCTCGCGGTGCCGCTCACCAAGGCAGACGCGCAAGGGCTAGGCTCCGCAATCACCTACGGACGCCGCTATGCCCTCGCCGCCATTGTGGGCGTGTGTCCCGCAGACGACGACGGCGAGGCCGCTGTTGCCCGTCCTACGCAGCGCACGGTGCAACCCACACAGCGCGCACAAGAACCGGATGACGTGCCGATGAAGCACGCCGGGGATAAATTCCGCAAACCAACAACACAAACCGCAGAAATCGACGACCTATGAAATACGACAACACCAACCGCATTTCCCTTTGGAAAAACTCCAAGAAGGAAAATGAGAAACACCCCGACTACACCGGCACCGTCAACGTGGACGGAGTGGAGTATTTCGTGGATTGCTGGAAGAAACCTCCGACTGCGCCCGAACAGGCTCCCGTGCTCTCCGGCAAAGTGAAGCGAAAGGACAAGCAGCCCGCGCAGACTCAGCGCGAAGAGGACATCTAACCCACACCGCCACCCGTCGCGTCTCGGCACATGGCCGGGACGCGACGGACGCGGACGACACACCATGACCGAACCATCGCAAGAGCCAACCAACCCGCGCGACACCGTGCGACCCGTGCCTGTCCCCGAAGGCTCAGAGCAGGAGCCGGAATCACCCTTTGCAGGCGCGTCGCAGGTGCCGCCGTGGGAACTCTAGCCATGCCAGACTTTCACAACAGTATCAGCGAGCGCGACCTGCGCGTGACAGCCTCGCAGCTACGACACGCCGAAAACGACGCACGCGAGGCGACGCGCGGCGAGGTTACATTCGACGAACTCGACAGGCGTTACGCAGACCCGATTAGCCGCGAGGAACTGACCGCGCTTCTCCCGTTCATCATCGCCTTCACCGAGCGCGAGACGGTGTGGTGTTACGAGCTAAAGGAACGCCACGGCAGGCCGACGCCTACGTGGACGCCTATCACCGAATGGGACGGGCACTTCCGCCATGAGTGCCTCTCGCTGGAGTACCGCACAGACAACCCTTTTGCTACTGAGTAGCTAACCCTTTCCCGTGCCATGCACGCGATTCAATGAAATCACTGGTAATCATGGAGATTAAACCGATGACGGAGAATTGCGCGGGCTGCACTTACGCAAGCCGGGGAAAACACTTTCACAAACTGATATGAGCACAAAAATTGACGAACTATTATCAAATCTGCGCGTCCTATTCGCCGAACAAACATTTGACCTCGCGCTGGCAATGGCCGAGCTTCGCAGCGTCGCAGCCGAGCGGGACAACGCGCGCCAAAGCCTGCGCGCAGCCGAGCAGGACGTGGCCGAGACAGATAGCGTCAACAGCGACCTGCGCGCCGTCAATGCGCGGCTGGTGGCAGACCTCGCCGCTGCGATGGAGCGGCTGAATCACGCCGAGAGCATCCTGATGCAATGAGCACGGCCCTCGCTACATTCAAGCGCGAGAACGGCGTGGCAACGCATCGGCTGGCAGGCGCGGGGCATCGCTACGCATGGATGGCTTTTTTCGAGCGCATCACGATGAAGGACGGCACGCGGCGGGCGTTCACCGAGTTGGCCCATGAGTATTCAATGGCCTCGCTAATGCGTCGTGACAAAGTAGCCGACGACGAGACCGAACTCAGCGCGTGCAAGCTGCTCGCCGAGCGCAACGGCATTCCGTGGCCAGCCGACGAACCCAAACGCAAAGCAAAGCCATGAACACACCAACCGTTGACGACATCATCGCAGACCTCGAATCGCGCGGCCTAGGCTGGAGCCTCGACAACACAGGCCGACTCATCGAAGCGCGCGTGTGGGACTGGCCGCACGTCATTGGCCGCTACCGCCCGCACACGGTGGAGCCGCTGGCCAAGATGCTCGCCACAGCCTGCTTTGCGGTGGACTGGACGAAATACCCGGTGAAGGCATGACCACGGACAGCGAGACCAAGGAGCAACTCATCGCCCGCGTGCGGGCTATCTTGCAGGAGTAACTTTATGAATCAGACCTACGAACAATTCCTAGACGCGAAATCTCAACTCGGAGGCGAGTTTGGATTTGAACCTACATTCATGCCGGATTTCCTTTTCCCATTCCAGCGCGCACTTATCAAATGGGCCTGCCGCAAAGGACGCTCCGCAATCTTCGCGGACTGCGGACTCGGTAAGACGCTCATGCAGCTTGTGTGGTGCCAAAACATCGTGGAAAAAACCAACGGCAACGTGCTTATTCTCACGCCGCTGGCAGTCGGCGGGCAGACGCTCAAAGAGGCGGCGCGCTTTGGCATAGCTGCGGGACGCTCTCGCGACGGAAAGCCAGCCGGGAAAATCACGATTTCCAATTACGAAAAGCTCCACCTTTTCAACGCTTCTGATTTCGTGGCCGTCGCGTGCGATGAAAGCAGCATCATCAAACACGCCACAGGAGCGACACAGAAGGCCGTTACGCGCTTTATGTGCAAGCTGCCTTACCGCTCCCTCTGGACGGCAACAGCGGCACCGAATGACTTCACGGAGCTTGGAACATCATCCGAGGCGCTAGGCGACCTGAACAACTCGGACATGCTTTCGCGCTTCTTTAAGCAGATGGATCAAAAGACGACCGACCAATACGAGAAAAAGATCAACAATCTCGAAAAGCAGGCGAACCATTTCGGGAAAATCTCGTTCCGCGTCTCACAGGCAATTAACGGCTGGCGATTAAAGGGCCACGCGCATGACCATTTCTGGAAATGGGTTTGCTCATGGGCGCGCGCGTGCCGCAAGCCGTCTGACATCGGGTTTGCCGATGATGGCTACGAACTCCCGGCGCTGAATGAGCGCGAGCATATAGTGAAGCCGACAACGCCACCGGACGGGATGCTTTTCACGATGCCTGCCTTCGGGCTTGCCGAGGAAAGAGATGAGCGCAAGCGCACGCTGAAAGAGCGGTGCGAAATGGTTGCACAGCTTGTCTCTCACGACAGTCCCGCCGTGGCATGGTGCCACACGAACGCCGAGGGCGAGGCGCTGGAAGCCATGATTCCCAACAGCGTGCAAGTGAAGGGGCCGATGAGTGACGACGAAAAAGAGGCCGCTTACGATTCATTCTTGAATCAGGAAAAGCGCGTGCTCGTCATCAAGCCGAAGATCGGCGCTTGGGGACTCAACTGGCAATTCTGCAATCACGTTGTCACGTTCGCCTCGCACTCTTACGAGCAATACTATCAGTCAATCCGCCGATGCTGGCGCTTTGGACAGAAAAACCCCGTAACCGTGGACATCATCGCCAGCGAAGGCGAACAGCGCGTGCGCGACAATATGAGCCGCAAGGCCGCGCAAGCTGAGAAGATGTTTGAGGAGCTTGTGAAGCACATGAATGACGCAATCAAATCTGAAAGAAAAACACACACCATAACCCCGACACTGCCAAGCTGGATTTAATAACATGAACACTACACCGAAAGAACTACTGACCAAAAAATATGCACTCTACCACGGCGACTGCGTGGAGGTGATGAAGCAACTCCCGGCGAGCATCGTTGATCTCTCGCTTTACTCGCCGCCATTCGCGGGACTCTACCAATACAGCAGCGACGAACAGGATTTGTCCAACTGCATTTCTAAGGATGAGTTTTACAGGCATTACGAGTTTGTGATTCAAGAACTCCACCGACTCACGAAGCCGGGAAGGATGAGCGCCGTGCATTGCATGGATATTCCGACCGGCAACTCAGGCAATGACGCGCTTACGGATTTTCCCGGCGACGTTATCCGCCTGCACGAAAAGAACGGATTCCGTTTCACTCATCGGTATTTCATCTGGAAAGAGCCGCTAACGGTTCGCAACCGCACGATGATGAAATCTCTGGCTCATCGGCAAATGTGTGAGGACTCATCGCGGTGCTCTATGGCAAACGCTGACCAGCTTCTCATCTTCCGCCGTAGCGGTGAAAACGCGGTGCCTGTCTCTCACCCTACCGGACTGCACCGCTACGCTGGCGAGGAGCAAATGCCTGCCGACATCCGGCACCTCAAGGGCATGGATGGCGACCAAAAGAAAAACCGCTTCTCTCACTGGATTTGGCGGCGCTACGCGGACGCCTTCTGGGACGACATCCGCATTGACGAGGTGTTGAAGCATCGGGAGGCCAAAGAGAATGACGATGAGCGGCACTGCCATCCGCTTCAACTCGACGTTATCGAGCGCGCTTGCGTGCTTTGGAGCAACCCCGGAGAAGTCGTATTCACGCCGTTTATGGGCGTTGGCAGTGAAGTATTTGGTGCCGTATTGAACGGGCGAAAAGGAATGGGATGCGAACTAAAAGAATCGTATTTCAAACAGGCCATTGCCAACCTTGCTGACGTTGAGAACCACGTAGAGCAAGAGCTTATCCCGGTATGAGCACGACCCAGAACCAAACCACCCCGCCGCGCCCGCGCATGAGCAGGCGAGAGATTGCGCTTGCAACGGGCGCGGGGATGCGGTAGAGATTGATCACCATGAAGGCGCTTACCCTTCCAATCCAAGAAAACTCTGCCCGCACGTGCCGGTTGCTTTCGCAGCCGGGTAAGCCACGTGCGGGCGCTTTTCTGCTATGAGAACACAAGGAAGCTGCCGATTCGCGCCCTACTACAAGGCGCAATGGTTCGACGAAAAACAACTCGCGTGGCGCGACGTGCAAAAGCAATTTGCGACGCCCGATGAAGCCCGCTCCGCGTTTGGCAAGGGCAAGTGGCGCGTGATGGAAATCACAGAGAAGGGACGCAATCCGCTATGAGCGCAAAACTAGAAACATTCACGGCGAACGGGAAAAGCATTTCCGTCGTGCGTGATGACTTATTGACCGGAGGCACGAAAGAGGCGGCGTTGCTTTCCTTCATCGAAAACATGCCGGAGCGCGAGCTTGTCTATGCTGGCCCGCGCCAAGGCTACGCGCAGATCGCGCTGGCGGCGGCGTGTAAGGCGGCAGGAAAGCTGGCCACGCTTTATCTGGCCGACAGCATGGTGACGCATCCGCGCACGCTAAAGGCGATGGAGCTTGGCGCGAAGGTTCTTAAAGCCCGCCCCGGTTATCTATCCGTGGTTCAATCGCGGGCACGTGGCTACTGCGCGGAGACAGGCGCAAGGATGCTCCCGTTCGGGCTGGCGTGCGAGGAAATGGTGGAAGCCATCGCACAACGGGCGCGGATGCTCTCAATCGTGCCGGATGAAGTTTGGAGCGTGGCGGGCAGCGGCACCTTGCAGCGTGGATTGCAGCGGGCGTGGCCGTCCGCGCAATTCTTCGCCGTCCAAGTCGGCAAGACGCCGGACGCTGGCACCGCTGAGATAATCGTGGCCACGGAGAAATACGAGCAAGACGCCGCCGAGCCGCCGCCCTTTCCGTCCTGCTCAAACTACGACGCGAAGGCTTGGCGGCACATCGTCGCCAGAGCCAGCAACGGAGCACTTTTCTGGAACGTCGCAGCATGAGCACCCTCGAAAAACACCTCTACGGCACCGATCTATTCGGCGAGTCCATGCGCCCGCCGGTCACGTCGCCCGTGGCGCAAAAGTTCCTCGTGCCGCCGTTCTCGGTGCTCAATGCGCGGGAAGGCGACTGGCAAGAGCGCAAGCGGGCGTGGGCGGCGATGGGAATAAAGCCAGAGGCGCGAAAAGTCACCGGCAAGAACTGCACAACTGGTAAAAACTCCTGCATGATGACTGCGCTCGCCGCCAGTCCGCACTTGCAGCCGGAGAATGGAGAGGAAGGCGGCGGCGTTGTTTCTTTGTTCGACCCGGTTCTCTGCGAACTCGCCTACCGCTGGTTCAGCGGCGAAGGCGCACAAATCCTCGACCCGTTCGCGGGCGGCAGCGTGCGCGGCATTGTGGCGGCGCACCTTGGCCGGAGGTATTGGGGATGCGACCTCCGCGCCGAGCAAATCGAAGCGAACCGAGCGCAAGGCGCGGCGCTGTGCGAAGGCAAGTCAATGCCGGAATGGGTGTGCGGCGACTCGATGAACGAAGTGGAGAAAGCGCCCGAGGCAGATTTCATCTTCTCTTGCCCGCCCTACGGAGACTTAGAGCAATACAGCGACATCCGCGAGGACTTGTCCGCGATGCCTCACAAAGATTTCGTGATCGCGTATCGCACAATCATCTTCCGCGCCTGCAAGCGTCTGCGCGAAAACCGATTTGCGTGCTTTGTGGTGGGCGATTTCCGCGATGGAAAGGGAAACTACCGGAACTTCGTTTCTGAGACGATAGCGGCCTTCCTAGACGCTGGGCTGTCCCTTTATAATGAAGCCATCCTCGTTACGAGCGTCGGCAGCGCATCCATGCGCGTTACACGGCAATTCAGCGCTGGGCGGAAGCTGTGCAAGACACACCAGAACGTGCTTGTGTTCGTGAAAGGCGACGGAAGAAAGGCCGCTGATATTTGCGATTCCGTATTGACAAAGGCAAAGACTTAGCTATAAACAAACGAATATGCACAACCCGCCCGCACCACAACCGCGCGAACGAAATCCGCGCCTGACTGACGAGCATCGCGCGATGCTCCCAAATCAAAGCCTTCTACTCGACGAGGAAACCGCAAAATGCGTCCGCGCGCATGGCCGATACGTTGGCTGGCGCATGGTGCAACGAAGCGAAGGAACCATGATGCGCGTGTGGAGATTGGAGGACAAATGAACTGGATGAACATCAAAACCGAATCGCTTCGATCCGCTGAATTTTCGGGATGCGACAACGCCGCGCTGGGCGTGTGGCTCCGCGTGCTTTCCTTTTGCTGTGAGCAAGAGAACGGTGGCAGGCTTGCAGGTGCCGTTGAATGGAACGACCGGACGTGGATGATTTCCGCAGGCGTGACAAAAGCCGAAGTGGAATCCGCAAAGCCGCTGCTCTACTGCGAAGGCGCGGACTACTTTTGCGCGGCCTATCCGACCGAAAAGGAGGCGATGGTTGCAGCGAATCGGAAGGCTGGAAAAAGGGGCGGTAAAGCAAGTGCTCAGGCATACGCTCAAGCACATGCTCGACCGGATGCTCAAGCACCTGCTCGACCACTCGCTCAAGCACCTGCCGCAACGGAAGGGGAAGAGGAAGGAGAAAGGAAGGAGAATAAGAAAGGAACGGAAGAAGAACCACCCGAAGACCCCACCGTCGCGGAAGCGCGACAAGTTCGCGAGGAAATGGAAGCGCACAGAGCCGCAATCCGTGCCGACGCAAAGCTGCTGCTGGAAGCTCTGAACGAATTGACCGGGAAGAAGTTCACGCCGGTTGACTCGCACCTCAGCCCGATCATCGCACGGCTAAACGAGTCGGGAATCGAGCCGGAGGAATGCGAGAAGATGCTTCGCCGACAGGTCAAGCTCTGGAAGAACGATCCGAAAATGTCCGCGCATCTTGTGCCCTCGACGCTTTTCCGCGCATCGAACTTCCAGAAATACTACGACCAGCGCGATGAGGGCGTGGCCAACGGGCAATCGCCGCTCGAAGCCTTCTACCGCCAGCCGGTGCCGGGATTCACGCCGCTGGCACGCCCATTCGACACCCAAGGCGGCAAACGCTTAATGCAATGACACTTGAAGAAACCGCCATCCTCGGCTGCGCGTTGCAGTGGCCTGACGAATCGCTCCCGTTCCTGACGGAAGCGGGAATCAGGGCCGACACGTTCAGCCATGAAATCCCCTCGACCATCTTCACCGCCATCGCGACGGCATGGCTCGCCAAGGCACCGGGAGGGTTCGTGGGCATCGCTACCGCCCTCGGCGACCGTCTCGACGCCGTAGGGGGCGCCGGGACGCTGCAAACGGCCATCGAAGGAGCCGCGCAACCCGTCACCCTCCCGCACTACGCCGAGATTGTGAAGGAGGGGCACGCCAAGCGCCGCCTCGCCCTCGCGCTCAAGGCCGCCTACAAGCAGTTGACCACGGAACCGACCGGCACCGTGCTCGCCGCCATCGAAGCGGAAATTTCCAGCATTGCGGCAGGGCGGGACAAGGCGAGAATTCAAACCACGCGAGAAATCGTGATGACTGTGCTCGGAAACCTCAACAACCGCACGAATGGCTCGAAAATGGCCGGCTTGTCCACGGGCATCGTTCGACTGGACGAGGAAACCGGGGGAATTCGCACTGGCGGATACTGGGTGATTGCAGGCCCAACCAAGGGCGGCAAATCAGCCCTTGTGCGCTACATCGTCCGCGCCGTCGCACTCGACCAAGCGAAGCCCGTGCTCGTCTTCGGGCTGGAAATGAGCAGTGACGACACGGTGGAGGCCATGCTCGCGACCGAGGGCAAGGTGAGCGCGAGCCGGATGCGGGATGGAACGATGCACGAAATGGACTTTCCTAAGCTGCAAGCCGCCGCAAACAACCTCGCGCTCGCGCCGATATTCTTCCGTGACGACGTGTATGACCTCGCGGGCATCCGCTCATACGTGCGGCAGGTGAAGGCCGTCCAGCCCGACCTCGCCGTGGTGGTGGTGGACTACCTGCAACTGACTGAGGGCGCGGGAAGCGCAGACCGGCGTGAGCAGGAAATCGCCATCGTCTCAAAGGCACTTCGCCGCATGGCAAAGGACGAGAATCTAGCCGTCATTGCACTGGCGCAACTGAACGATGACGGGGAGCTTCGCGAGTGTCGCGCCATCGGCATGGACGCGACGGTGCAAGTTACCATTGAAATGTGCGAGAACGAACCCGGCGCGCGGCTGCTACGGCTGCGCCAGCGGCAGGGCAAGACCGGCGTAGCGGTGCCGGTGTCATTCAGTGGCGAAACTTTCGAGTGGCACCCATTGGCGCATGAGCCGGAGCAGGCCAGCGGGAAATCTTTCACCAGCAAACAAAACCGAAAACACAAATGACCGACCAACCCACACCTGAAACAGACGCCAAGCACGCCAGCGACCCGCACCCGCCGAGCGACTGGCCTGCCTTCGCCCGCGCGCTGGAAATCCAGCGCAACGCAGCCCGTGCCGAGCGGGACGAGCACATCGCGCGCAACAACGGCAGCCTGCTCGCGCTGCACATCACGACCGCCGAGCGGGACGCAGCCCGCGCCGACGCCACACGGCTGCGCACCGCGCTGGAAGGGATGCTCATCGCGGAAATGGAGGTGCGGCAAATGGATGGATTCAGCGCCGACGAGACCGAGGCCGAGCCGCACTGGATGGCAGCACGCGCAACCCTCGCCTCACCCGCACAATGAGCCAACTCGACATGTTCCCTCACATCCCGCGCCGCCTCACGCACGAGGAAATCCTCGCCGGGTTTGCCGAGCTACTGCGCGCGGTGGAGGCGATGGAGTTCTGGGATCCTTGGCCGTAAAAAGCCGTCCACAAAATAAAAATAAAAACATTTGACGCACGGCTGAGGCCCGCTAGATTCGACCCATGAACGCAACGCAAAACATCCTCGACATCGCCGCAGAAATGAACATCCCGAACGAGTTCATCGAACACGTCCGCCAGATCGAGGACTTTCTTTTCTTCCTCGTGAATGGCGCGCAATACGGCTGCCGACTCACGAAGACCGGGAAGTTGAAAAAGAACTCCGTGCGCCGCGCATGAAGATGCCCAATAAATGCGGATACTGCGCCACTCCGATGCGACCGGATGGCACCCACCTAACCCCTCCCATGAGGGGCTGCCGTCTGCGCGACTGCGGTGCCCCTGACTGCCCTACATGCGCCGGGTCCGAGGCCGCGCGGATCTACCGCGAGCAGCAGGACTGCGACCATGAGGAGCACGATCACGGCCACTGCCTTGCCT
>Ga0208974_1000152_pt1 | contig 30357 bp, 32 predicted proteins | sample GreLakmeER15MSRF_FD_187699 | JGI IMG/M metagenome (GOLD analysis project Ga0208974, IMG submission 187699) | Freshwater lentic microbial communities from great Laurentian Lakes, MI, USA - Great Lakes metaG ER15MSRF (SPAdes) | ecosystem: Environmental > Aquatic > Freshwater > Lake | place: Great... | reverse complement strand
ATAGCCTGACCCCCGCCGCACTCGTCGACAATCTAGCGGGTGATCACGATGGTTTCTATTACGCACTCTTGGAAAAACGCCTGCCGGCTTGATTCCCCCTTAGCCGCGGCGCGCAAAAGCCTGCGGTGGTGGTTAGCTGTTTGCTTTGCGTTGATTGGCGCCTTGTGTTTAAACCCGCTATCTGCCAGCGCGGCCGAACCCACCGTAGAGTTACAAAACCTCAAAGTCGAGCAAAGCGAGGGTGCGGTCTATGCGTCCATGCAATGGAATTTCCAATTGCCAGTGCCTTTGGAGGATGCTTTGTTTAAGGGCGTTGCTCTGTACTTTGTTGCGGAGATAGAAGTCACGCGCGAGCGCTGGTATTTCTATGACAAAAAATTGTTGTCTGCGCAACGCCATATGCGCTTATCGTTTTTGCCGCTGACACGTCGCTGGCGCGTCAATGTGGCGAGCCAGCCCTTTAGCAGCGCGGGTTTAGGCATGAGTTTGGGGCAGTCTTTCGACAACTTGGAAGACGCCTTGCAATCTATTCGCCGCATTGCGCAGTGGAATATTGGCGATGCATCTGATTTAGAGCCAAGCGCCAAACAAAATATTGCGATCAATTTCAAGTTGGACCTTACCCAACTGCCTCGTCCCATGCAAATGGGTGCTGCCGGACAAAGCGACTGGAATATCGCTTGGAACAAAACCCAGCGCTTGGTGCTGGAGACTAACAAATGATTCCAGAGGCACCTGCTAAGGCGGGAGTCGCTAAATTCCATATGCGCTGGTTAGTCTTGGTCAGCGCTGCTGTCGTTTTAGCGCTCGGCTTGGTGCTACTTTTCCTGCTCACCCAAGCGACCGACAACCGCCAACTTTACGAGCGTAATTACCAGCTGCTGTTTGGTCTCAACATGGTTGTCGCTGCCTTGTTGATGGGCGTGATTCTTTGGTTGATGTTGCGCTTGGTATTGAGGCTTAAACAAAAGAAATTCGGCAGCCGTTTGCTTCTCAAAATCGCGGCTACGTTTGCCTTGGTGGGTTTTATTCCAGGCATATTGATTTACGGCGTGTCTTACCAATTCGTCTCGCGCTCTATCGAGAGTTGGTTTGATGTCAAAGTAGAGGGCGCGCTCGATGCGGGCTTGAACCTCGGCCGCACCACGTTAGACGCACTCGCCTCAGACCTGGGGCAAAAAACCAAAGTTGCCAGTGCGCAAATTGACAACGTTGCTGATGCGTCTCTCGGGCTTGCCATAGAACGCCTGCGCGAACAACTAGGTGCAGAAGAAGTCATTGTGTGGAACAGCGCAGGCCAAGCCATTGCCACTTCGGGTGAGTCTCGCTATAGCCTCTCTCCCGATAGGCCGCCACCCGTGTTGTTGCGTCAACTTAAATCGCAAGGCGTGGTCACTGCGATTGAAGGCTTAGACGAAGCAGAAGCGCAAGGCAATGCCAAGGCAAAAATAGTGGCGCTGGCGCAAGTCTCGAGTGCGGGCATTGGTTTGCGCATGGAGTCGCGTGTCTTGCAAGTCAATAAGTCAATCTCGCCGACTCTGGTGGCGAACGCCTTAGCTGTTGAGCGCGCTTACCGCGAATACCAAGAGCGCGCCTTGGGCCGCGAAGGCTTGCGCAGCATGTACATCGGCACACTCACCTTGAGTTTGTTTTTGGCGGTGTTTGGTGCGGTGCTTTTGGCGGTGTTGTTGGGTAACCAATTGGCTCGTCCACTTTTGATGCTCGCCGCAGGTGTGCGCGACGTGGCCGCTGGCGACTTGAGTCCCAAACCTGCGTTGCAAGGCCGCGACGAGTTAGAGGGCTTGACGCGCTCTTTCGCCGACATGACGCAACAACTCTCCGACACGCGCGAAGCGCTCGACAGCAGCATGATGCAAGTGCACACCTCGCGGGCGAATTTGCAAACTATTCTGGACAACCTCACCGCAGGCGTGATCGTGATGAACGCAGACGGCGTCATCCAATCCACCAACCCCGGCGCCACCCGCATCTTGCGCGTGCCCTTGGCTGCGTGGGAGGGACGGGTGCTGGGTGACATTGAAGGCTTGGAAGAATTTGCCGAACACGTGCAAGACGAATTCAAAAGCTTCACCACCGAGCAAGCGCAGCACGGGCTAGACCACTGGCAGCAATCGTTTGAGTTGCACTCCACCGCCATGAGTCCCGCGGTGCAGACGACCGACGACACGCGTCAACACGTTACCTTGCTGGTACGCGGTGCGGTGCTGCCCAACCAATCGCTTTTGCTGGTGTTTGACGACATTTCTGAAATTGTCTCGGCACAGCGTGCCCAAGCCTGGGGCGAAGTCGCGCGGCGTTTGGCGCATGAAATCAAAAACCCGCTCACGCCCATCCAACTCTCCGCCGAGCGATTAGCTATGAAGTTAGAAGGCAAAGTGGCAGAGCCTGAACAGTTGATCCTCAACAAGTCCGTCAAAACCATCGTCGAGCAAGTCGACGCGATGAAACGCTTGGTCAACGAATTCCGTGACTATGCCCGCTTGCCCGTCGCAGTGCTGGTGCCTTTGCAACTCAATACCTTGGTGCAAGACCTGTTGCAACTCTATGGAAACGAAAACGCCGCCGTGCCCGTGCGCGCAGATTTAGACCCGCAATGCCCCGCTATCTTGGGCGATGCCCAGCAGCTGCGACAAGTCATCCACAACCTCTTGCAAAACGCGCAAGACGCGACCGAAGGAAGCGAGCAACCCGAGGTGCGAATCGCTACGCAGTGGGTACCCGCAACAGGGCGTGTGCGCTTGATCGTGCAAGACAACGGTGCAGGTTTCCCGCCCAAGATCTTGAAGCGCGCGTTTGAACCCTATGTGACCACCAAGAGCCGTGGCACAGGTTTGGGCTTAGCGGTCGTCAAAAAAATCGCCGAAGAACACAACGCCCGCATCGACCTCAAAAACCGCGAAACCGACGGCTTGGTCGTCGGGGCCCAAGTGTCGTTATCATTCCAAGTTGTAGATTCGCAACAGACCCAACTTTTATAAGTACACGAGATACGCGCAACCATGGCAAATATATTGGTAGTCGATGACGAGTTAGGTATCCGAGACCTCTTGTTCGAAATCCTGAACGACGAAGGCCACGCCGTAGAAGTCGCAGAAAACGCCGCCCAAGCGCGCGCCGCCAGACAAGCTGCAAGACCGGACTTGGTGTTGTTGGACATTTGGATGCCTGACACAGACGGCGTCACGCTGCTCAAAGAATGGGCTGGCGCGGGTTTGTTGAATATGCCTGTCATCATGATGAGTGGGCACGCGACTATTGATACAGCTGTTGAAGCTACTCGCATTGGTGCTCAAGCGTTTTTAGAAAAGCCTATTACTTTGCAGAAATTGCTTAAGGCGGTGGAGCAGGGGTTGTCGCGTAAGCCTATTGGTGCTTCTGCTTCTAAGTCTGGTTCAGGTGGTACTGCGCATTCCTTGTCTGGGAATGGAGTTGGCGCTTCTGCTGCGCAGCCACAAGCCGTTATCTTGTCTGCCACCCAGCAGACCTTTGAGTTGGAGTTGCCATTGCGCGATGCGCGCGATGCCTTTGAGCGAGCTTATTTTGAATACCATTTGGCGCAAGAAAGTGGGTCTATGACCCGCGTGTCTGAGAAGACAGGACTTGAGCGGACGCATCTGTATCGTAAGTTGAAGCAATTGGGTGTGGATTTGTCTAAGCCTAAGCGGGTGGCTTGATAGCTTTATGTGTCTTATTGGCGGCCTTAGGCCTGCAAGTGGCTGTTACAATCTTTCCACCGTGGCCCGGTAGCTCAGTTGGTAGAGCAGCGGATTGAAAATCCGCGTGTCGGCAGTTCGATTCTGCCCCAGGCCACCATTTTTACTAATGGAATCAGGCACTTAGAGAAATCTAGGTGCTTTTTTTTGCCCAAAATTTGCACTACACAGTAACTACACAGTTTTTGACTTCAAAAAGATAAGGCTGTAGATTTTGGTAATCTTGCTATTTCGTAACCCATCGGTTAGTATGTGACTATTGAAACGTTACCTATAGGTTTCCATGGACAAACAATTCCGTGATCTTCAGATCCAGCAAATGGACGCACTTCTAGAAACTTGGAGAACGGCGCAATTAAGCGCGCGCCCCAGGTCTGGTTGGGTGCGTGCCATTCGTGAGTCCTTGGGCATGTCTGCTGCAGCCTTTGCTCGACGCTTGGGCATGACGCCTGTTGGTGTTCGCAAACTGGAAAGCGCAGAGGCGTCAGACGCCATTACTTTGGCCAGCCTACGAAAGTTGGCCCAGGCCTTGGATTGTGAGCTGCAATATGCATTGGTACCTCGAAATAGCTTGCAGCAGCAGGTGAGAGACCGAGCCGAAATGGTTGCACGGGAGCGTTTGCGCCCAATTGCACATTCCATGGCGCTAGAGGACCAAGCAGTCCAGAGGCCACAGAGCAAGCTCCAGCTTGAGGCGGCCATCAAGGAACTGATCGAAGGTTCGCGTCGCGAGCTCTGGTGAGTCGTTACAAATGGAATTTCATTACGCACCAGGGGCAACCCCACTCGATCCTGACGAAGCGGCAGGTCTGGTGCCGACACACATTACCACCCAAGGTGATCTGAATGCCTGGGAGCAGGTCAACATTGCTCAGGGGGATCGCTGGGCCGCACGCCAGAAAAAACGGGACCTACTGGACGAGGGGTTCATCCGCGAACTGCATCGCAAGATGTTTGATAAGACCTGGCAGTGGGCGGGAACATTTCGCCATAGCAATAAAAACATTGGAGTGGACTGGACGCAGGTGGCGTTTAGGTTGCGCAACTTGCTGGACAATTCAAAATATCAAATCGAGAACCATGTTTACGATGCGGATGAGATGGCAGTGTGGTTTCACCACCAACTGGTGTGGATTCATGCATTCCCTAACGGCAACGGACGCCATGCGCGTTTGATGGCAGATCTGTTGGCAATGCGTCTTGGTCGACCGAGACTGACCTGGGGCGGAGGTGAGGCCACCATCACCTCAGTGGGAGTACTTCGCGATCAATACCTGACAGCCTTGCGATCAGCCGATCAGGGGCAGATCAACGATTTGCTAGCGTTTGCCCGCAGCTGAAACTACTCGAACCCACCCAATTCTCAACAGCCAAAGCCGGAATACGTTCAAACTCGCGAACGTTATTGGTAACCAAAACCAATCCTTCACTTCTCGCGTGTGCCGCGATGTGCAAATCATTCACACCAATAACTTGACCGTTTTTTTCCAATACGCTGCGGATCGAACCATAGTGTTGTGAGGCTTTTTCTGTGTATGGCAGCACTTCCAATCGACTGGCGAACTCTTCAATGACCTCTAGGTTTTGAGCGACCCTCTCGCTCTTTTCTGCGCCATGGTGCAATTCTGACAACGTGATGGCCGATATGGCCATGCGGGACGCATTTTGGTTAAAAGTCTCCAGCACTTCGATTGGGCGACGCTTCATCACATAGATGACGATGTTGGTGTCTAGTAAGTACTTGATCATTCAAATGACTCACGCTCGCCTTGGCCCTGCGACGCACGCTCTGTCATGAAGTCATCGCTTACAGCGGGCCCATTTAAAAAGAAGGTGTCCCATGACTGGGTGGCTGGCGCAATGACACGCTCGACGCCTCTGGCGCGAACCAACACCTTTTTTACGCCCTCAGGCAGGCGCATATCTGAGGGAATTCGCACGGCTTGCGATCGGTTGTTTGTAAAGACAGTAGAAATTGACATGACGCATTCCTTGTATATAGCAAAGACATATAGCAATCATAGCAATTGACTGAGAATAAGGCAAGTCCCCTTACTAAAAGGAGTAAAGACGGTTTTAGCGGTGTGAAGAGACTAAACCCTGTCAGAAGTTATCGCCCAAGTATCTATCCCTGAATTAAAATACATAGCCCGACACTTATTAATAGAATATTTTACTGCTTAAATTCCGATATTTACGTAAAAATATTCCGTAATTTTCGATCATAAATTCCGATATTTACGGTATTATTCGGACATGCCCTCAACCCCTCTTTACCCGCGGCGGCTCGAATCACGTATCGCAGAAGCCATGGCGGACACACCGGTGGTTCTGTTGGCCGGACCTCGCCAGGCCGGCAAAACCACGCTTGTTCGCCAAATGTCTGGTGCAGGCATGCGCTATTTGACCCTGGATGATGAACTTACGCTAATGTCTGCGCGAGATGATCCTGTGGGCATGATCCGTAGCTTGGATCGAGCTGTCATAGATGAAATCCAGCGTGCGCCGCAGTTGTTGCTAGCCATCAAAAAAAGCGTGGACGAAGACAGACGGCCGGGGCGCTTTTTATTGACTGGTTCAGCTAATTTGATGGCTGCGCCCAAAGTGGCAGATTCCTTGGCGGGACGCATGGAGACATTGTTGCTTCTGCCTTTGTCCCAGGGTGAAATTGACGGACAGACTGCGAACTGGCTCGATAGGGTGTTCGCGGGGCAGATCCCAAAGTCAAAAACACTAGCCAACGGGAACGATTTGGTAGAAAGGGTGCTGAAGGGCGGGTATCCAGAAGTCAATGCCAGAGCCACCGCTCGACGCCGGAATACATGGGCTCGCCAGTACATCGATGCGATAGTTCAACGAGACGTGCGTGATATTTCCGGTATCGAGAAACTGGATCAGTTGCCTCGTTTTTTGCGTGCTCTGGCGCAGACTGCTGGCCAGATGTGCAACTACACGCAACTGGGCGGCCAGGTTGGTTTGGACAGCAAAACGACATCCAAATACATCAGTGTTTTTGAGCAGATGTATCTGCTCAAACGTGTAGACGTATGGGCCCGTAATCGACTCAATCGGGTTGTCAAAACACCCAAGTTGCAGTTTATTGATTCTGGTCTGCTCGCAACCTTGCTGGAATTGACCTCGGACGAAGTACAACAGAACAGAACCCGGTTTGGTAACGTGTTGGAAACGTTTGTTTTTAGCGAACTGCTCAAGGCGACAACAACGGCAGAAAACGAATATGCCTTGATGTACTACCGTGATGCAGACAAAGTCGAGGTTGATGTAGTCATCGAAAACGCCGCCGGACAGCTTGTTGGTGTGGAAGTTAAAGCCACTGCCACAGTCAAAGAAAGCGACCTTCGCGGGTTAAGAAAACTATCCACTTTGGCGGGTGCCAAATTCAAAATGGGCGTTTTGCTTTACGACGGTGACGAGACGATGCCGTTGGGCGACAACATCTGGGCTGCGCCGCTTTCAACCTTGTGGGGCAAGTAGCTGCGTGTGACAGATCAAGGGTTAAGTCGCTAGCCCCCTTGAATCCCCCCCCGAAGTTAAACTTCCCATTTCGACACAAAACGAATGACTTCTATCCCCCACCACATCGCCATCATCATGGACGGCAACGGCCGCTGGGCGCAAAAGCGCCATATGCCGCGTACCGTCGGGCATGCCAAGGGCGCTGCAGGGGTGCGCGATTTGGTCGAGTCTTGTGCGCATAAGGGCGTGAAATACCTCACCCTGTTTGCCTTCAGCACCGAAAACTGGAGCCGACCTGAAGAGGAAGTCTCGACCCTCATGGGACTCTTCCTCCAGTATTTAGAAAAAGAACTCAAAAACCTATCCCAAGCGAGCGTGCGTTTGCAGGTCATTGGTGACGTCACGGGTTTTGCGCAGGAGTTGCAAGACCGCATCGCCGAAGCCGTCAAAGCCACGGCGGGTAATGATGGCCTTGTGTTTACAGTTGCCGCCAACTACGGTGGGCAGTGGGACATCGTGCAGGCGGTGCAACGTTGGCAAGCTGCGCACCCGCACACCGACGCTCAAAGCCTTACCCAAGAGCAATTAGTGCAATATTTGAGTACCGCCCACATGCCAGACCCTGACTTGCTGATTCGCACTGGCGGTGAGCAGCGCATCAGCAACTTCTTGCTTTGGCAAGTAGCTTATGCGGAGTTGTATTTCACCGATGTGTTGTGGCCGGAGTTTGATACAGCGCAGTTGGCGTTGGCGTTGGATTGGTTCCAGACGCGGCAGAGGCGGTTTGGACGGGTTAATGGCTCTAAAATTCCAGAATGAACAATCAAGAACAACTACAAGCCTTGGACGACGGAATCTCCCTCATAAACATCCTTCTTTTCCTAAAAGCCAGCGTCGGCAACATCCTCAAATCTGCTTGTGTGTGCCTCTTAGCCGGCGGAGCTTATTACTTCTCTGTCCCAAAAGCGTATAAAGCCTCAGTGACCATCGAGCTGGCAAAGGTCGCGGGCGAACCGGTCGAGACACCAGCGGTTTTGTTTGAAAAAATGAAGTTGCCGCTGTACTTTTCGCCGACAACCCTTCAAGCCTGCGGCTCAGATGGGGGACTCAGTTCGCAGGACAAGCTTGTTGACAAAATCAAAATGTCTATCAATAAGTCAGCGCCTATGGTGTCGTTTGTCACCCAAGCGCCGAGCACGCAAGAGGCCAAAGCTTGTTTGAGTGCGGTCATTGCTGAGGCCTCCAATAATCAAGACGCCATTGCCAAACCCTTGCTACTGCAGAAAAAGCAAATACTCCAGCAACTGAGCGAGCAACTTAAACTTACAGAAGAAATTAGGAAAACCATCACGGTGCCAAAAGGTAACAGCAACTTATCCGATGAGCAGTCTTTTGTCCGCACTATCTCTATGTTTTTTAGTGCCGCCAATGCTACTGAAATCAATAACTTGCGATCGCAAATCAGAACCTTAGAGAATCAGCTGATAGCGCCACAAACCCATTCTTTAGTTTTAGCTAGTTCTGTTTATGCGCCAGAGGTGTCCGACAACAAGCGGCCTTTGTTCACCTTGAGTCTTTGCTTGGCGTTAGGGGTGTTTTTGGGGCTATTGGTGACTGGCGTGCAACGGGTGTTGCCAGAGATTCTGCGGCAGATGCGAGAAGCTCAGGGCAGGGCTCGCTAATTTCTCGGGCTAAATCTATTCTTATTTCTGCAACAATGCTAGTTATTATGCAAAGGCAATCAGCGGTAGCATTCCTGTCTCACTTTCAAAGCTCGTGCCTAACCAAAAGTGCCAAACCCCTAAGCCTAAGAAAGAATCTACCTAGCCGGCCACCGTGGCATGGTCCGCTCAGCCATTGGGTTGGGGAAGTCGTATCAAGAATTGACCCGCGCTATTTCCGGCCTACTGAGGTGGAGACTTTGTTGGGTGACCCCGCTAAGGCTAAATTAAAGTTGGGGTGGAGACCAGAGATTACTGTGCAGCAAATGTGTGCGGAGATGGTGGCTGCAGATTTAGAAGAGGCGCAAAAGCAGTCCTTGCTGAAAAAACATGGGTTTCAAGTAACTCTGAGCGTTGAGTAGTTAGGTGCTTGAGCTTTTTTATAAACTGCCGGTATCCTTTTACGTTGCGTTGTGCGTTTCATTTTTGACTTGTTTATTTATTGTCAAAACTAAACGCTGGCACCGATCTATTACCTCAGATTCATCCGAAGGGGTGCAAAAAATACACCATCAATTGACGCCACGAATAGGCGGGTTGGGAATCTTCGTTGCTGTTGTATGTGCCTATTTTTCTGAAAACAGCGCTCGTGTAGATATTCTCGGCCCATTAATACTGGCTGGCCTTACTGCATTTATATTCGGATTTGCAGAAGACCTCACCAAGCAGGTTAACGTTCTGACACGACTGCTTGCCACTATTCTGGCTGGGGTAGTAGGTTGGGCCATCACGGGGATTTCATTAAGCCATATTGGTGTGCCTCTAATAGATCCTTTACTCAAAAACCAAGCCGTTTCGGTTTTATTTACTGCTATTGCGATTGGTGGTATTGCCAACGCGATTAATATAATTGATGGTTTAAATGGGTTGGCAAGCTCCATGATGGTTATTGCATTGGTAGCTATTGCAACGATTGCCCACTCTGTGGGTGACGTTAGTCTTGCCGTTGCTAACTTGACTGTCGCAGCAGCTATCTTTGGATTCTTTTTGGTGAATTGGCCTTGGGGTAATTTGTTTCTGGGTGATGGCGGCTCATATTTTGGTGGCTTTGCGCTTGCCTGGAGTTGCGTGTTGTTGGCGGAGCGCAATCCATTAGTTACACCCTTTGCAGGGTTGCTTGTTTGCATTTATCCATTTACCGAGGTTTTGTTTAGTGTTTATCGTAGAAAAATACGAACTCGTAACCCAACTGGTCCGGACCTACAACACTTGCATTCACTTATATATAGGCGGTATTTATCTACGACTAAATTGCAAGTCAGCGAGAACTCTATTGCTGGCTTGATACTTGGGGCGTTTAGTATTCCGCCTTGTGTGTGTGCCTTTTATTTTCGAGAAAGCACTTTGGGCTGCTTTATATCTGCCACGTTTTTTGTTTTGAGTTATTTGACACTGTATTTAAGAGTAATAAAATTCAGATGGCTTTGAATACGCACACTGCTGAAATCAGAATTAGTAAACACTACAAATTAGTGCGAGATCGGGCATTAGCGGGCTTAAGTAATTAAGAATGAAAAATATTTAAAGGAAGTTAAGGCAAAAAGAAGGGCTCTAATCTGTGGTGTTTCAGGCCTAGATGGCGCTTATCTTACCCAACTGATATTAGGTAAGGTTATCAAGTTTGGGGAACCTCCTGTGATGCACAGATGTCTTCGCTTGCATCAATTCATAAATTAAAAATTGCAGACCAAGTAAAAACACTCTCGATGTCTTTGACTGATTTTCGAAGTGTTGTGCAGCCAGATGAAATATATAACTTGGCTAGACAGTCTTCCGTGGGACTATCGTTTGATCAGCCAATGGATACATTTGAGAGTATTACGCTTGGAACAATTAATTTACTAGAGTCTATTCTATTTATAAAACCAAAAATTCGTTTTTATAATGCCGGCTCTAGTTAGTGATTTGAAGATACTGGTAAAAATTTTGAAAATGAAAATACCGCCTTTCGGCCAACGAGTCCGTATGCAATTGCAAAAGCTGCAGCTACTTAACTGGTGAGACGTACCATTGATTAAGAAGTAGTCCGGTTTTGCAAGGTTAATCTAAAATAAATAGATAAATGAACACCAGAATAAATACACTATTGTTTACAATATTTTTGAGCTTTGTGGAGCTTTATCAATATATACAGATAAAAACTGAGGGAAGAATTTCAGGCGACTTTCAAACGGAAAAATTTTCCAATGACACTTTAGAGTTGGCACTAGTATTAAGTATTTTAGGTTGGTGGCTCGTTTTTGCATTGGTAACGATTACCAAGACAAAGGATGAGCCAAGAGATTTATTTTGGAATGGCTGGTGGGTAATATTAGTATTTATAGCAAACTTAGTTATAACATATGCAACTAATATTGGTAGTGCGATTACACCATCGGTGAGCAAATTATCAATATTAACTACAATTATTCCGCTAAATTATTTAATTTTAGTGATAGGACGAAAGGGCATCAAAATTAGATTTCTAATTACCTCATTTATGTTTATTGCAATCGATTTATATAGAGTACTTTTAGGAGCAATATTCGAAGTATTTTATATTTATTGTTGTCTCGTTACTAAAAAAATCCTGATTCTTTTTGTGATGTTAATGCCACTATTATTTTATATGGGAAATGAAATTGTTATTTATAAATATGAAACAAGAGGCATGAGGATTTTTGATGCAGAAAATATACTATTAAAAACAACAACTGCAAGAATTGCAAGCACTTTACCCTTGGCTTATGGCCTGAGCAATATAGAGGAGTTAGCAGAACAATGCCACAACGAAGATTATGCAAGTCAATATGAGGCAGCTTTATTAGCGGTAATTCCTAAAAGAATATTTGGTATTGAATGGGTAAAAACTTACAATAATTGTTTGATAGAGCAGAGGTTAGGTAGAAAGGTAGAGGAATCTGGTGTCAATTCTCCATTGATTTTAAATGTAATAATTGCTATTAGTAATAATTTTATAAAAGGTGTCGGATATTTATTGTTTATATTGAGTTTAATTATATTGATTATAAAAATATCAAATTATTGTTTTGGAAATGAATCAGATCTATATAAATATTGGGTAATTTTCCAATATATTTGGACTGGAAATATACTAGGATTAATGATACCATTGTACTTTCTATTATTGATATCTTTGACCGTAATTTATAATAAAAAATAAATATTAAAAGAGATTAGTTAAAAAAAATGATTACTTTAAGTATAATAATACCATGCTTAAATGAGCAGGATAATGTAATGCCCATCCTCGACCAATTAAGTCAAATAATAAAAACAAACAATATCAATTGCGAAATTATTTTAGTGGACGACCAAAGTATCGACCAAACATATGAGAAAGCATATGAATGGTCATTAAAGAATCATGAAATAAAAATAAAAATATTAAAAAAATCTCTTGATAAAAGAGGTTATGGGGCAACCGTTAAATACGGATTAGCTCATGCCGTAGGAAAATATGCAGTATTTGTATCTGCTGATTTAGTTGATCCTGTTGAGCTATTACCAAGAATGTTAGAAAAGCTAAATTCAGGAGATGATTTAGTGCAAATATCTAGATATCTTGACAAAGAAAATTCAAACACTATTCCGCTTAATTATAAATTTTTTCAAGTATTTTTCAGATTGGGTGTTTGCGTTGCTCTTGGTCTTAAAATACCGGATAGTACTTATGCATTCAAAATGTTCAATAGAACTAAAATTCTAGCAATGGGGATAGGATCGAAAGGATTTAATATAAGCCCAGAAATTATGTTTAAAGCAGTTCTCGCTAGCTTGAGAATATCATTTATATCTGGTGCCCAGGGGGTCAGAGTAGATGGAGTTTCAAAATTTAAATTTCATAAAGAAGGCATTGGATTTGGAGTCTGTTTAATAAGAGCTTTCATGCATAGATATAAAATAGTATATTGGTTTTAATTAATGGATGACTCGTTCTATAGTAAGTATAAATATAATACATTACTAGGGTTGCTTTCTAATGGGATTGGAATAACTTTCTCTGCAATTTTAATTCCAATATTAATAAGAAAAATAGGAATATCAGAGTGGGGATATTACTCTTTCTTTATTTTATACATAGCGTTTATGTCATGTCTAGAATCGAGTATTCAGACATACACACTATTTTGCTACTCAAAAAGTAGATTAGAGTTGAAAATATATACTTGGTATAGAGATAACAATTTCATATATAAAGTATTATTATCATTAATATTTATATTGGCAGCAATATTAATATCAAAAATATTTGCAAATATATTGGATAAATATTTTTATTTATTAATTTTAGCTTATGTGAATTTAATATTTAGATCAATATCGTCCATATATAAGGGAAACCTATTGAGCCACAACTCACAAGTCGGTTATTACAAAATAACAACTATATTTAGTGTTCTTAAGCCAGCTGTATTGATTTTTACTTCAACATACATTCAGGATATAATGGTAATAGAATTAGGTTGTATTTATGTATTAGTGAGTATTCTAGAATGCATGTCACTATATGTTTTTCAGGAGAAATACAGTATTGATAGCAGATTAAAATTAGCTAAAATTAATTCTAATGTATTAAATAATATTTTAATTGGGAATATAATATCAATAGCAGCGGCTAATGTAGATAAATTTTTATTATTTATATTTGTAAGCATTGGAGTAGCTGGCGAATATACATTCGCATCTGCGATATCAGGACTTTTATATATCTTTATAAATACAGCAACAAGTTCAATTGGGCCAAAATTTAATGAGTTAGCTTATAAGAAAAAAAATGAAGAAACAATTCGCTTATTGATCATTGTACAAAAAACAGGAAATTTAATAATAATGGGGGGAATATTTGGATATTTTATTCTGAGTAAATATCTTCCTATTTTTATTTCTCAATCGCTTGATGTCCCTACTTTAAATAAAAACTTTCTATTTTTATCTATGTCAGTGCTGTTGTTAAGTAATTTGTGGTTACCTTCTACAATATCTGTATCAAATAATAGAAATTATTTTAGTATTGTAAATAATACCTTAACGCTAGTATTTTATTTAATAATTTTTATTATACTTAAATTATTAAATATAGAATGTTTATTCTCTTTAAGCTTATTTATTTCAGCAATATTTACTTATATAACCTGCATATTTATATTTAATAAATATATATTGCAATTTAATTTCATAAAATTTTTTAAAGAAGTTATTTTAGCACCGCTTATAATTACTCTGGTTGGATTTATTTTTATTTCTTATCTTGGCGATTTTATCAATTACTTGGAATATAAGATAAGACTATTAATCGATATAATTTTAATAATGGCATACGCAACTACTACTATCACTTTATATATTTTATATAATAAAAATATAAAATGAAATCAATAATAAACCTAATAATCATTGCTTTATTACTGATTTTATTGTCCTATTTTAATGTTATTGATATTAAAATAATATTTTCGTTGGATGTAAAAAAACACTACATTCCTATTTTATTGTCAATATTTCTTCTTTTTATAGGAAATACTTTAAGTGGTCTCAGATGGAAATCACTTTGTAAGGCATACAATTATGAGCTATCTAATTATCAGTGTCTAAAAATAACTTATAAAGCTGGTTTGTTATCCTATATATTACCTGGCCAGATAGGCTCAGAGATAACAAAGGTCTATTTGGCGACTAGGGGGGAATCTACAAAATCACGTGATGCAATACTATCTGCTACCATATGGGATAGAGTTTTTGCTCTATTTTCACAATTAGTCCTTCTAGTTATTTTATCGTACAATGCATTTTATAAGTTAAATAATTCATTATTTTATATTACATCAATTTCTATAATATTTTCTATAGTGATTATTACGTTTTACATTTTTTTAAATTTCAGTTTTAAAAAAACGTTTCAATTATTGGGCAAGCATAAATTTATCAGTTATATTGGTAATTTTTTAAAAATTGTAAAAGATTTATTAGTAACTTCACCCAAGTATGTATTTAAAATTTTAATTTATTCAGTTTCAATTCATATGATCGGAATCTATGTTATTTACTTGCTAGCAAATATATTATATTATAGCGCGTCTTTCTCAGAATTAGGATTCATGACATTAGTATCAAACATATTCGCAGTGATACCAATTACGCCTGGTGGAATTGGTATGTCAGAGTTAGTCTTTAGTTATTTGGGAAATTTACTTGATCTGAAATACACATTAGGAATAGCTAATATTTATATTTTGTTTAGAATCTTTAATATTGGATCATTTATAATCGGTGAAACAATAATAATATTCACCAGCGTTTTCATTAGAGATTAATAATGAGAAATATATTAATTCATAAATATTCTAAAATTTTAGGCTTATTTATTATCTTTTTAATGTTTATTTTCCAAGTATTCAGTGGTGCTGATTACGGTAAATTTATGCCTGATTATTATGAGGCGCATCTAATTACCATGATCCATTTACACTTGGATAAATCATTTTTATACCTAATGCAGTCAATTCCAAATAGTGCTTCAGGTGTTTTTCCTTTATATCTATTAGGATTTTTTGAGGACCTATTTGTACACAGATTATTATCCATAACGGCAATAATTATCATGATATACTTGTTGCACAAAAATCTTTCATCCCCAGAGGTTACTTTTTATATAGCGTCATCTCTGTTTCTCTCCCCGATGATAATATCCTCCACATCATGGATTCTCCCGGAAATTTTTTCGCTCCTTGCTTTAGCTTTATTATTTAATTATTCAAAATATTTATTTCCTAATATTGTATTTTCATTTCTCATTCCTTTCTCACGACAAACTTTTATTTCATTAATTTTCTCAAGATTATTTTACAAGCCATCAAACTTAAAATATTGGCTTTATTCTATGTTAACGGCTTCTATTTCAATATTAATACTCTACTTCATATGGGGTGGACTAATACCCCCTAGGCTATCATTAGTTCATAATACACCAAGCATTAAGGCTGGAATATTATGGTTATTAATTTTCATACTATATTTTGTTCCATTTTTCATATCAGAAATTACGAAATTTAATTTTCAAATGAAAAGAGTAATTATTTCTGTAACATTTTCAATTTTTTTAGTTTATATAAATTCTTTGCAACCAGAATTAATTTCTGGTGGTTATATATTTTCAAGGGTTGAAAAATATTTTCCGATATTAGGCTTTCTATTTGAAGTTGTATTATTATTTATTTTCTTTTCAATGGCCGATATCTCTTTAATATTATTTGCTTTATGTTCATCAATTACTTTTTGCACAACAAATGGAGTATTATTAAAATACGTTGATTTTTATGTATTCGCGTTTCTTTTGTATAGCATCTCTGATGTCTCTGATGATTATAAGAAAAATATTACGAAATATGCTAAATCAATTTTTCATTTTGAAATATTCTCTTTAATTTTAGCATTTATTTATTATAAAAAATGATAATTTATTTTAGTTTATTGAGATAATATGAAAATAATAAATTCTACTTTTGCTGTTCATATTGATTGTGATAATCTCTGGGTTTATGAAAAAGAATTTGGCCTTATATCATCTAATGCCTATGATGAAATATATAACAATTCACTAACAAATTTATTAGAACTTCTTGATATACACAATATCAAGGCTACTTTTTTTGTAGTAGGTTCAGAGTTAACAAGAGAATCTTGCAAATATTTTGTAATAAAAGCTATTTCAATGGGTCATGCAATAGCTAATCATTCGTACTCGCATCATGATTCCTTTGGAAATTTATCGTCTACTGACTTATATACTGAAATTATTACTACTCATAAATTAATTCAAAATCTAGGCTATAATCCAATTGGGTTTCGTTGTCCGGGGTATCAATTAAGCGTAAAAGTACTGAAAATATTGGGTCAATTAAATTATTTATACGATTCTTCATCATTACCCGGCCCTACTGGACTTTTAATAAAAGGTTATATGTTATTTAAATCTAGCGGATCTGGTCGTAATAAAAATTTTAATGAAATAAAATCTTTTTTTGCGAGACGAAAATTATTTAAATATAGCAATACTGAATTCAATAATCTCTATGAATTACCTTTAGCTGTTACTAAATTTTGGAGATTACCTATACATTCTACATTTGCATTTAAGTTTGGTAAATCATATGTACTTAAAGCAATAGATAAGTTAAAAAAGACGCCCGGTCATCATATTTATTTATTGCATGCTATTGACCTAATAGACTCGGATTTAAATATATTTACTAGTATTAAAAAAAATATTCCTACTTTATCTTCTCCTAAATATTATAGATTTAGTTTGCTTAATGAAATTTTTTCTTCAATATCTAAACATACAATTTTAACTGAATCTCTATTTTTAAATAAATCTAAATAAATAATCTTTACTATATATTAATCAAAAATAAGGCCAATATAAATGATCAATGAAATTGAAATTATCATCAAATCAAGTTTAGTGTCTATCAAACCAGAATTACTCACTAATGATTTAAATCTATCTACAGTACTATATGGATCCCATAGCGTTCTTGATTCACTAGACCTTATTAATCTTGTTGTCGATGTAGAATCACGAGTCAATGAAAAATTAGGTAAAAATGTATTACTTGTAGATGATAGTGTCTTAAGTGAAGAAAATTCCCCTTTTGAGACAATTGGAGCTCTATCAAGTTATATTGTTAAGTTATTAAATAAATGACATATAAGGTAATACTTATCACGGGCTCTTCTAAGGGCATTGGTAGAGCGTTGGTTGAATATTATTCCCCTACACATATTGTTATTGGCTGCTCTAGAAGTTCATCAACTTATTCCCATCAAAACTATACGCATTTGATCTGCGATATATCCGATACAACTAGTGTTAAAAACTTAATTTTTGATATAAATAAACTTTTTCCTAGAATAGATATTCTAGTTAATAACGCAGGGGTTAATCCAAATGACGGACCATTTTTATTATCAAAATTACACGATATAAATACTGCATTTCAAACTAATGTAGTTGGAACTATGAATATTACAAAATTAGTAGCTTTGAAGATGGTCAAGCAAAAATTTGGAAGAATTATAACTCTTGGAAGTATGCTTACGCATCATACTGTTACAGGCTCGTCTATATACACTGCCTGTAAATATAGTCTCATAGGATTTAATAAAGTAATCGCTAAAGAATTTTTTAGGTTTGGAATTACCTGTAATTTGATATCTCCTGCTGCAATAGAATCAGATTTGATGCTTTCTGTTGACAAAAAAACTATGGCAAATATTCTCAGTATGAATGCAAATCAGTCTGTAGGTGATGTTAAGGAGTTAATAACTGTTTTAGATTTTCTTATATCGGATAATTCGGCAACTATTACCAGTCAAAATATTTTTCTGGGGGGTGTTTAGTTGGTAATAAAAAATATAATTAGTGGTAAGTGGTGTCAAAACTCCTATATTGTGCACAAAGGAATGAGCGCAGTTATTATTGATCCAGGAGAAGATTTTGATTCAATTCTGAAATATGTTGATGACAGCAATTTATATATTAATGCAGTACTTTTGACTCATGGTCACTTTGACCATATTGCCTCAGCTACTGATTGTAGTGAAAAATTCGATTCAAAAATCTACATGAATTCAGGAGATTTAGGTCTTACTAGACATGCAAATCTATACCGATTTCTCTTTGAGGGAAAAAAAAATATAAAGAGTATTCATTTTGTGAATGAACTAATAGATGGCTCAACACTTGAATACGAGGGTTTAACTATTAACGTTATTCATTCGCCTGGACATACCTCTGGGAGCATATCATTAGCTATTGAGGATAATCTCTTTGTCGGAGATTTAATTGCGAACAATAAAATAGGAAGATATGATTTGCCAGGAGGCGATAGTTCGCAATTGGAAAAATCCTTATCTCGAATTAAAAATATAAAAAATATCAAATGGCTATATCAAGGACATGGTGATGTTTTAAATTTTGATCAATTACTACAAATTATTTAAATAAAATGCCATCTTATATTCATTCAATTTCTCAAGCGCTGCCCTTAAAATCAGTGTCAAATGCTCAATTAGGAGAATTGCATATTGATTGGGACATGGATGCTATTTTTCATAAAACAGGAGTAGCCCATAGATATATTTCAGATAATGAGTCTGCATATTCCCTAGCTTGTGATGCAGTTGATAAATTATTTCAAAATAATGTGAACTCTTTGATTGATATTGATGGAATAATATTCTGTACTCAATCACCTGAGTTTAAATTACCACAAAATTCTCATTTAATACATAAATATTTAAAATTAAAAAATAATATTATGTGCTTCGATTTAAATTTAGCTTGTTCAGGTTATATTTATGGTTTAGCTATTATTGATGCTCTAATATCTAATGGGCAACTGCGCAATGTTTTATTTATAAACTCTGATACATACTCAAAATATATTCATGAAAATAATAGGTCATTGGCTACGCTTTTTGGTGATGGAGCTTCAGCATCAATAATCAAATATGACAGTGAAATAGAGGGTTTTTTTGGTTTTACGCTTGGCTCGTCTGGTCAATATTATGATAGGTTTATTATCCCAAAAATAAAGTTAAGTAACCCTAAATTAGAATATCGGGACAAATTTGGAAGTTTGAATTTTGAGAATAAAATTGAAATGGATGGAATTGCTGTTTGGTCATTTATTAATTCTGAAGTTCCAAAACAAATCAATGAGTATTTAAATTTATTAGGTAAAAGTTTGGCTGAAATTGATTTTTTTATATTCCATCAGGCAAGTAAACTGACATTGGATGGTTTAGAAAAAACACTGCAAATCCCTAATAATAAAATAATTAACAATCTTGAATTGTATGGTAATACAGTAAGTGCGTCCATTCCAATGGCATTACAAAAATTACTGACTACTAACCCCGCTAGGATTAAACACGGAGACACTATTCTGCTTTCAGGTTTTGGTGTTGGTATTTCTTTTGGTACAACTATGTTTAAAATTGAAAGACCATGTTATGTTTGTGAATGAATTGCTACAATCTTTTAGACTTAATAATGGTATTTTTACTTCATATAATGATAAGATATATTCTTATAATGATTTATTTGAGTTGATTTTTTCAGCAATTAATATCTGTGAGACAAATTACATTAGAGAAGGTTCTATTGTAGCATTAATTGGAGATTTCACTCCCAATTCTATATCAATGTTATTGGCTTTATTGTATAAAAAATGCACAGTTATTCCCTTGGATAAAAATGACGATATATCTAAAAAATTAGTTATTGCGCAATGTGAATTTATTATTGATTCAACATATTTTCATAAATACGATATAAGCATCACTAAAAATAAACCTGATAATAGTTTGTATGTTATTTTAAAAGAAAGATCCTCATCAGGCTTAGTAATTTTCACAAGTGGAACTTCTGGAAATCCCAAAGGTGCCTTACATGATTTTAATAACATAGCGAGTTCTTATAAAATCACTAAAAATACATCGCAACAAGATTTAATTTTAAACTTTTTATTATTCGACCATTGGGGTGGCTTAAATACACTTTTTAGATCTCTATGTGCTTCTTCTAAGGTTGTGTATTTGGGTGAAAGAACTCCTGCTAAGGTTTGTGAAGTAATTCAAAGAGAATCAGTTACAGTCCTTCCAACGACGCCAACTTTTTTGAATTTACTTATTGTAAGCGGCGAATATAAGAGATGGAATCTATCATCTTTACGTTTGATAACCTATGGGGCAGAGCCAATAGGGGAATCAACCTTACAAAAAATTTCTGAAATTTTCCCTACCATTCGCTTAAAGCAAACTTATGGCCTTATAGAGCTTGGCGTAGTACCAACAAAATCGCTTTCTAATAATTCACTTCTTGTTAAGCTAGGCGGAGATAATTTTCAATATCGTATCATTGATGATATTCTCCAAATAAAATCACCTACAACAATTCTTGGTTATTTAAATGCATTGGCACCTATTACAGAAGACGGATGGTTTATTACAGGTGATAAAGTAAAAGTATGTGGTGAATATTTACATATACTTGGTCGAGAATCTGAATTAATTAATATTGGTGGTGAAAAATTTTATCCTATAGAAGTTGAAGATGTAATTATGAATTATTCTTCAGACATAAAAGATGCGCTTGTGTACCCTGAAAAAAATAGTTTATTTGGATCAATACTTTCAGCAAAAATAACTGTTTTGAATAATTTTGAAAAGGAGCAATATCCTCGATTAAAAGAGGGGATTACAAATCATTGTAAATCTAATCTTAGCAAACATAAAATCCCTATTAAATTTTATTTTAGCAAGGACGAACTTCATGGATTACGTTTTAAAAAGAATCGATCTAACACATGAATATAAGATTTAATCCAGGGGAAAAAAAATTATCCAATGAAATTGATGGGTTTTTATCATATCGAGAGAATGGAAAAATTCCCTTTTTTATAGGTATAAATTTATTATTAATTAGTATTTTTATCGTGCCTTTTCAGTTTGTAATAATTAATTTTCCGGGACCATTGGGTTTTTTAATAAGAAAAGTTTATTATAAATTTAGATGCAAATACTTTGGTGAGAATGCAATAGTATCTTATGGTTGCGATATTGATTTCCCTAAAAATATATCGTTGCAACCATATTGCTTCATTGATCACCACGTTACTTTGACGACTATAACGGGATATATTAATATTGGTCGAAGGGTTCATGTTGCACCATATTCCATTATTTGTGGTGTTGGAGGTATTGAAATTGGAGATTATGCAGGGATAGGTGCATTTGCGCGAATTTACTCGCATAGTGAAACTCCTATTGATGGCCTAAGATTATCCGGACCGATGATCCCAGAGAAATACAAGGGAATGATTACTAAAAAGGTAATTATAGGAAAAGATGCTTTGATTGGAACGGGTGCAGTAGTATTACCGGGCGCGATAATAGGTGAGGGATCCATCGTTACACCGAACTCATTGGTACCTACTAACTATACTGTAAAGCCTTGGACTATAGTCTCTGGTATTCCTGTCAAACTAGTTGGATTAAGAAAAAAGGTTAATGTTCCTGACATTTAAAAGGAAGGGACTACTTATGAAAATATTAATTGTTAAGTTTGGAGCTTTGGGTGATGTTGTGCGAACATCCTATTTTGCTGAAGCATTAAAAGTTAAGTATGGATCTGAACTGGAGTTAAGTTGGATAACTTCAATAATTTCCATTCCATTGCTAGAATGTAATCCCTATATCGATATATTAACTTATGATTTTAATGATTTAAGTTACATAAATTTTGATATTATCTACTCTTTGGATGACGAGCTAGATGTTGTAATTAGCGTTTCTAAGCTATTTAACAAAAAGATCGTAGGGGCTAAGCTAACTCCGAATGGTCCAGGGTATACAGATGACTCCTCTTTGTGGTTTGATATGGGACTGTTATCTAGGTTGGGTAAGATTGAGGCGGATAAGTTAAAAAAAATAAATCGACTAGGGCATGCTGAAATATTCAAGCAAATTTTTAATGTTCATCGTGTGCTGCCTAATTTCTACACAGACAATAATAAAAAAGATCTTTTACCTTCTATTTTCCATAATCACGATGATTTTTTTATAGGGATCAATCCATATGCTGGGGGTAGATGGCCCGCTAAAGAGCTGGGGGAGTATGAGTTAAAAAATTTAATCCATGATCTAACGACAATATTTTCAAAATCCAATGTTAATCTTAAAATTGTGCTTTTGGGAGCTGGTGAGGATAAGATAAGATCTCAGAAAGTATCCGAAGAATTGAAAGTTGAGCTACTTTATGTTGCAGATACGGATAAATCGATTATGTACTTTGCAGAATTTATCTCTAAATTAAATATTATTATTACTAGTGATAGTCTAGCGATGCACTTAGCAATAGCTCAAGGAAAGCCAACTCTTGCTTTTTTTGCACCAACTTCAGCGGCTGAAATTGATAGTTTTGGTATTTGTGAAAAGTTGATATCAACTGCTCAAGATTACTGTTCATATAAAAAAGACTGTGATAACTCGTCCATAACATCAAGAAGGATAATAGAGTTATTATTATCTTCGTCAATTTTTAAATATCAATTAAATAATATAGGCATAGAAAATTAATTATTAGAATATGAGTAATAAATTTAAATTGCTGTTAATAGATTTATTGCATGTAGACGGTGGCTCACTAGAAGATGACATTTCCTCAGTCAACTTGGCTTTGTCAGAAGATTATAAAACAAAGTATATCAAATTTTCTGCCAATAGCGGATTTTTAATCACTTTAAAATTATATATAGACGTATTTATATTTTGTCCTACCAAAGTAATTTTTTTATCTAGTCGCGTAAATCAATTATTTATATTTATCCCGCTAAGATTATTTTGTAAGTGTTATTTTATATATCACTTTATGCCGAGCCACAGATACACATTTCATAGCTATGCATTGCCATTTCTAGCAATTTTTTATAAAATAGGAGTTTATTCTAAGGGTGTTTCTAATATACTATCGAAAATATTAGGATATGCACCTGATATTTTACCCTCTAGAATAATTGATGCTGATGCAAGTCTTGATAAATTGCACAAAAAACTTTTTTGTAAACACGTAAATTTAATGGTTCCTGGTGTTAGGCCTGGGGTTCGCAATGCCATTGATTTACCAACAATATTGACTAAAATAAATAATTTAGGTATTGAAGTAGATACAGTTTATATTCAATGTAAAGGTGAACCACCTGAATATATTTTTTCTGGTAACGGGCCAAATATAAAGATATTTGACTATATTGAACTATCTGATTACCTTAAGATTTTCTCTGAGTCTCTATTCATTGTCATTGATTTTGATAGAAGCTATGAAGTTAGAGCTTCAGGCGTAATTCTAGACGCCCTGAATAATGGTAATATTGTCATTACAAGTGATCATCCAATTGTATTTGATTACGGCTATCCGAATACAATTGTAACCAACCTAGATAATATCGATGTAATTATTGAAAAAATAAAAAATTCTAAAAAAAATAATGAAATGATTGTTGGTCATAATTTTAAAGATTTTAAGAAATTATGGAATATATATTTAAATTGAGCCGTTTTTTTTATATTATATTAATATATATAATAAATTTACTTTTAAAAATTACCCCATTTAACTTTCTAAGATTATCGATATTTTATTTTATAGGAGTTAAATATGGCAGGGGCCTCATTTTAAAGCGAAACATAAGGATAGACTTCCCTTGGAGACTCAAGATTGGTGATAATTGCTACATTTCAGAGGGGGTTTATTTGGATTGTCGTGGAGGGGGTATTGTTATTGGTAATTCATGTGATATATCCATGGAGTCAATAGTTTTTACTTTAACACATGATATTGAGTCTTCAAATTTCTCCACCAAAAAAGGCGATGTAGTTATTAATTCCAGATGTTGGATTTGTGCGAGATCAATAGTATTACCCGGTTCAGAGGTTGGTGAGGGCAGTGTTTTGGCAGCTAATTCTGTCTTTTCTGGAAAATCTGAGAAATATTCTTTGCTAGTTGGTATACCAGCTAGGCTTGTTAAAAAATTAAATACTAATCGATCAATAAATGTCAGATCATCTTCAGCTTAAAAAAAATTTATTTATTAATGGAGTGAATACTAGTTTTGGTGGATCAGTAAAAAGTTCTACTAAAGTCTGGCAAGATTCGTTTGATAGCGAGAATATAGATTGTTATTTTTTTAATACAGTTCCTGATTTTAATTTTAAATCCAAAACCTTCTTGTATAAATTATTGATTGCGTTTTATTTCATTCCAGGGACATTTTTTAGAATATTTAAACAACCAATTTTTGAATTTTTATACAAATTATCACCATTTCTTATCTTACAGTTTTATCGTGTAAAGATAAGAACTAATCCATCTAAAATTATTTTTAGTCATCATTCTATTTTTTTTCTTGCAGTATTTATTAAAAAAATTAGAAGAATTTTTTTAATACACGATTTGATCTATATAAGAGCGAAATCAAAGGGTGCCTCGAGGAGAGTGCAGAGATTTTATTTTGCAATTGAACTTTGTATATATAGGCATGCCCATATTTTATTTATTCATTCATATCATGAGCAAAGGGTTCTCAGAAATTTTCTTTCAAATGAGACTTATTTGATTAAATCCTGGCGAGCAGAACCAAATGCAAGGAGCGCTAGTTACGCGTGCTCTGAAATAGCAGTTATTTCTGATTGGAGGCGCTATGAAAATATCCATGGCGCAATCGAGTTTTTTACTAAAGATTTTGACCATATGAATTTTAAAGGAAAAATAAAGTTTCATTTTTACGGATTTGACTCGGATAAAATTATATTAAAAATTACATCCTTAAATTTATCACCTCAAATTTTAATGTTAGATGGGGGAATCTTCAAAAACCTTTCTGATATCCGTGAAGGCTTTTTCTTTGTGCCTATTTATCATGGCGCCGGTATAAAATTGAAGACAATTGAGGCTTTAGCATCTAAGAGATTTGTGTTAGGAACCAAGGCTGCTTTTATTGGCCTTCACCCTTGGATTATTTCTAAAGTTATAAAAATTACCGACTCATTAAATGACTTCTCAATAAATATTAAAGCTCCTAAGGAAGATGACTTTATAGAAGCGATAGATGGTTTATCGCTGAAATTTATTGAGATTGGGATGATCCCTATTTTTCATAATCATAATATTTCACTTTGTGATTAATTTTTTATTTTGGATATATATGAAGTTATTAGTTCTGGGCGCTGGCGGCATGCTGGGTAATGCAGTGATGAAATATTTTTCAAACTTAGATGAATATACCGTTCTTGGTACAGTTAGAAACACAAATTCAACTTTATTATTTCCATTGGATATTCAAAAGAATATATTATCTGGTATTGATGTTGAAAATTTTGATGCTTTGGTCAAAGTACTCACTGAAATTAGACCAAATATTGTCATTAATTGTATTGGGCTAGTTAAGCAGCTTTTAGATGTTAATGATTTCTTAACTGCGATTCCAATTAATTCTATTCTCCCTCATCGATTAGCATTATTGACTTCTTGTATCAATGCTAGATTGGTGCATATTAGTACTGACTGTGTTTTTTCTGGCTCAAAGGGTGCATATACAGAAAGTGATTTTCCTGATGCATATGATCTGTACGGCAGAAGTAAATTTCTGGGTGAGGTTGATTACCCCAATGCTATTACTCTAAGAACTTCAATCATTGGTCGCGAACTGAGTGGATCGCGTAGCTTGGTAGACTGGTTTCTCTCTCAATCTGGGTCAGTAAAGGGGTATGGGAAAGCTATATTTTCTGGATTACCTACAGTTGAAATTGCCAAAATAATCAGGGATTTTATTATCCCAAATCCAGCGATGCATGGTGTTTATCACGTTTCAGCTAATCCAATCAGTAAATATGAATTGCTAAGATTGGTGGCAATGAGGTATGAAAAATCACTCGAAATAGTTTTAGATAATAGTATTGTGATCGATCGATCATTAAATTCAGATAAATTTAGAGCGAAGACGGGATTTAAACCCGCCAGATGGGATGAATTAATTGATGCGATGCATAATTTTAAATAAAGGATAATAATGTTTGATGGTAAAACTCTATTGATAACCGGTGGTACTGGGTCTTTTGGTAACGCAGTTCTTAAGCGCTTTTTAGACTCCAATCTTCGTGAAATTCGCGTGTTTAGTCGTGATGAAAAAAAGCAAGAAGATATGAGGATTTTATTAAAAAATGATAAAGTAAAATTTTATATAGGTGATATAAGAAATTATGACAGTATTTCGGATGCTATGCAGGACGTTGATTATGTTTTTCATGCTGCAGCCTTAAAACAAGTGCCATCATGTGAGTTTTATCCGATGGAGGCAATCCTAACAAATATTCTTGGTGCGGAAAATGTAATGAGGGCGGCAATAGCGAAACAAGTTAATAGGTGCATAGTTTTAAGTACTGACAAGGCTGTATATCCTATAAATGCCATGGGAATTTCCAAGGCAATGATGGAAAAGGTGATGGTATCAAAGGCGAGGTTGTGTGACCCAGTAAAAACTATTCTTTGCGCAACTAGATATGGAAATGTAATGGCCTCGAGGGGATCTGTCATTCCATTATTTTTAGAGCAGATACGTTTAGGTAAGCCCATAACAATTACAGACCCAAAAATGACGCGTTTTTTAATGTCATTGGATGAGTCTGTTGATTTGGTTATGTATGCATTTGAACATGCTAATTCAGGCGATATTTTTGTTCAAAAAGCCCCCGCTTCAACGATTCAAGATTTGGCCTCGGGTATCAGAGAAATGCTGGGTAAGCGCACGGAAATCAAGGTTATCGGCACAAGACATGGTGAGAAATTATTTGAATCATTGGTCTCAAGGGAGGAGATGGCCCGCGCCGAAGATCTTGGCGGCTATTTCAGAATTCCCTCTGATTCCAGGGATTTGAATTATAGTAAGTATTTTGTTGATGGTGAAGTTGAAGTTTCGGAAAATGAGGACTACACCTCACACAATACGCACCGCTTGGATATTGATGGAGTTAAAAAAACATTACTAAAGCTTGACATTATTCGTGAGGCTTTAGATGCGCAAGCTTAAGGTTATGACGGTAGTTGGAACGCGCCCAGAAATTATAAGATTATCTAGAGTTATGGCTCAGTTGGATGAATATTGTGATCACACAGTTGTTCACACAGGTCAAAATTACGATTATGAGTTGAATGAAGTTTTTTTTAGTGATTTAGGTATTAGAAAGCCGGATTTATTCCTTGGGGCCGCGGGGAAAACTGCTGCTGAAACTATTGGGCAAATTATAATTTCTGTAGATGGGGCGCTTGAAAAGTACGAACCAGAAGCCCTTCTCATACTTGGGGATACAAACAGTTGTTTAGCGGCAATTTCTGCAAAGAGGAGAAAGATTCCTATCTTTCATATGGAAGCTGGTAATCGTTGTTTTGACTTTCGAGTGCCCGAGGAAATTAATCGAAAAATTGTCGATCACACCTCTGATATTAACTTAACTTATAGTGAAATTGCTAGAGAGTATTTATTAAGAGAAGGATTTCCTCCTGACCAAGTTATAAAAACTGGCAGCCCCATGAAGGAGGTTCTTGACTATTATAAGAGAGGTATTGATCAGTCAAAAATTCTTTCGCAGTTGGGTTTGGACACACAAAATTATTTCGTTGTTAGCTCTCATCGCGAGGAAAATATTGATTCAGAAAAAAATCTTACAAATCTAATCACAACATTAAATTTACTAGCCGAATATTTCCAGAAGGCAATTATTTTTTCCACCCACCCAAGAACACGTAAAAGACTTGATGCTTTGTCGCTTGTAACCAGTCCACTAATACAGTTTTGTAAACCATTTGGATTTTTAGATTATGTGAAATTGCAGTGTGAAGCCATTTGCACGCTTTCAGATAGCGGAACCATTACCGAAGAGTCATCCATTCTTAATTTTCCAGCACTAAATTTGCGTGAGGTGCATGAAAGACCCGAAGGTTTTGAAGAGGGCGCTGTGATGATGGTTGGCAATAGTTTTAATCGGATTATTCAGGGATTGGAGATTCTTCGCTCGCAGAAGCGCCATGAAGAGCGGCGAATTAATATAGTGAGTGATTACGATGTATCCAATGTATCGCTAAAAGTATTACGAATCATACAAAGCTACACAGATTTTGTTAATCGTAAAGTATGGAAGAAGGATTTAATTAGTTAAATGGTGTGCGTATGAATTGCATGGGGGTTTTGTTGTGAGATTTCTTGTAATTGCAGACGCTTTTCCGCCCATGCGTACTTCTGCGGCTGTAATCATGAATCAACTGGCTTGTGAGTTTAACAGGCAGGGTCATGAAGTCACGGTGCTTATTCCCTCCCCCTTAAATAGAGCATCCTGTGAGACTAAGATCCACGACCAATTTAAGTTAATTTCAGTTTTGACCCCAAAAACCAATGATGTAGGATACATAAGCAGGACAGTTGCTGAACTTATCACGCCCTATCTTGTTTATCAGCAATTAAAGTCAACCCCAATCATTGATGAACATTTCGATGGAATTATTTGGTATTCACCGAGCATCTTTTGGGGACCACTAATAGCTAGACTTAAAAAAATATACGGTTGTCCAGCCTATTTGGTTCTCAGAGATATGTTTCCTGACTGGGCGGTAGATTTAGGTTTAATGAAAAAAGGTTTGCCGTACTATCTTTTCAAATTTTTTGAGTTTTATCAATATAAGATAGCAGATCATATTGGTATTCAGGCTCCAGGAAATTTTAAGTATTTTAACGCTGGTTTTTTAGAGCGATTTAGATCAAAAGTGGAGTTGCTATGGAATTGGATTACTCCCGGAGATCAAAATATTCCTTGCCCTATAAACCTAGAAAAAACCCAATTAGCTGGCAGGTTAATATTTGCTTATGCCGGAAATATAGGTGTTTCACAAGATTTTGATTTAATAATCAAACTCGCTGAGTTGTATAAGGATCAAGGGGACGTTGGTTTTGTATTCGTTGGCAGGGGTAGTGAGGTTTCTCGCTTAAAGTTGCTAGTTAAGCAATGTAACCTATCCAACATTATTTTTTTTGACGAGATTGATTCTACACAAATTCCCGCCCTATATGCTCAGTGCAATATAGGATTAGTCGCTCTAGATCCACGGCACAAGTCAAATAATATTCCAGGAAAGTTTTTTTCCTATATTGAAACTGGATTGCCTGTGCTTGCTAGGCTGAACCCTGGAAATGATCTGGCTCAATTGATAAACGAAAATCAAGTTGGAGCCAGTTATATTGGATTCGAGGCGGAAGGCCTAAAAGAAGTTGCCGATGCATTGATTCAGTCATTAAAGAATGATCAAGGGATATCAATTCGCTGTAAAAATCTAGCTCAAAATCTTTTTTCAACGGAGAGAGCTGCTAAACAGATAATTAATGCCCTAGATCATGGGCATTAAGAACTTTTCTAATTCTTTTCTTTGGGGCTTAACGGGTGAGAGTCTTTTTCTCCCAGAAAAAGACAGAATTACAATATTCGTGTTGATTATATTGATCCTTGTCAGCGTTTATTTAATGCGATAGAGGTCTACAGCTATATTCCCCCCATCTGACACTCACTAGATCGAAAGAGTGAGAGTCAGATGGCTGTTAGGGGATTGTTCGCTATGTTAATTTTCGACGATGAATGAAATATCTTAAGCGTAAATAAATTTGGCTCTGAACTTTATTATGATGTTGACAATGGTAATCCTTCCCTTTTGCAAGGGAGTTAGAAGTAGAAACGTTACGCAGCCATGGCCAGTCGCTGCTTAGGTGTGAATCCGCCCAAGGCCATATTAGGGCGGTCATGGTTGTAAGACCACATCCACT